>Ga0155671_111_pt1 | contig 85692 bp, 91 predicted proteins | sample RifCSPlowO2_01_FD_107328 | JGI IMG/M metagenome (GOLD analysis project Ga0155671, IMG submission 107328) | Candidatus Yanofskybacteria bacterium RIFCSPLOWO2_01_FULL_39_28 | reverse complement strand
CCTGATCGAGCGACGCCGCGTGCGGGAAGAAGTGCTTCGGCATGTAAACCGCTTTTGCGTGGGAGTAATTTTGAAAGTACCACGAGAATAAGGGGTTGCTAACCTCGTGATCCCATTAGGGATGGCGCGAGGCTCCTCCAGTAATGGAGGATAGGAAAACTCAACTTATATGCGGGAACATCTTTCATTGTCCGCTGAATTAGTCCCAGCTTAACTGGGCGCGATGGAAGACAATCCGCAGGGAAGTATGCTAGAATTAAGGTATGAGTATAACTGAAAAGCAAAAAGCTATCATCATTGGTAGTGTCTTGGGAGACGGCGGCATTTACTTCGCCAATAAATCTCCACGGGCTTACTACATGGTAAAGCAATCACTCAGATTTTCAGAATATGTAGAGTGACTTTTTAGTCAATTAAAGAATCTTTGTCCTTCTGAAATAAAACAGAGAAAAGACAATGGACAAAAGTATTTCTATACAAGTCCAAATGAAAATTTTACTATTCTTCAAAAACTTTTTTATCAAAATAAGATAAAAATAGTTCCGAAGAATATTGAAGAGATACTTCGATCTCCCTTGTCGTTGGCAGTTTGGTTTATGGACGACGGCACATTGGATTTTAGACCAAAAGATCATTGTGCGTTTCATCTTTGTACTAACTGTTTTACTAAAGAAGACACACAGAGATTAATCGAAACGTTAAAAGATAACTTTGGAATCGAAAGTTCATTGCATTATACGTTATGCAGGGGCAAACGGCATGCAAGAATTTATATCGGTTCAAAAGGGCGAGATAGGTTTATTCAACTTATAAGTCCTTATATTCTTGATTGTTTCAAATATAAATTACCTCAATTTAGACATACCCCTCAGAGACTTGATTCTTCGGAATCAGATAGTAAGTTTTTACTTACTATAACACGTTGAGCTCCTGCTTATACGCAGGATGATGATATAGTCCAATTATCTGGCAGTATATTATATATTTGTCAAGAGGCCAGCAGCAGCGGTAATACGAGGACCCCAAGCGTTATCCGGAATCACTGGGCGTAAAGCGCAAGTAGTCGGTTTTGTTAGTCTGGTGTTAAATCTCATGGCTCAACTGTGAGACCGCATCGGAAACGGCAAGACTAGAGTGGGTTAGAGGCAAGCGGAACGTGCGGTGTAGGGGTGAAATCCATTAATATTGCACGGAACACCAAAAGCGAAGGCAGCTTGCTAGGGCTCTACTGACGATCAGTTGCGAAAGTGTGGGCATAAAAAAGGATTAGATACCCTTGTATTCCACACCCTAAACTATGCAGACTAGCCATCGGGAGCATCGACCCTTTCGGTGGCGTAGCTAACGCGTTAAGTCTGCCGCCTGGGAAGTACGATCGCAAGATTAAAACTCAAAGGAATAGCCGGGAATTCGCACAAGCAGTGGATCATGTGGTTCAATTCGACACTGAGCGAGGAACCTCACCAGGGCTTGAAATCTAGCTGCATACGCCAGAAATGGCGTAGCCTTCGAGGGTGCTAGACAGGTGCTGCACGGCTGAAAGCAGAAGTTGCTAGTGGCTAGTGTTTAGTGACTAGTGACTGAAAAAATCGGCCAGCGAAAGAGTAATTTTTCGCACAAAATACCCACTCATATCGGTGAAACCCAAATCCGCCAGTCGGCGGAGGGCAATACCGAGGGAACCCCGACTTTCGGTCGGGGACCTGTAGAGACTTTGATTCTGAGTTTATTGAAGGATCAGGATGGCAGACGTACAATTTAAACTGCCATAAAACGTGGGCTCCAGCACATATTTCTAAAGAAAAACAGCCTGTTAAGGCTGGTAAGAGTTTTGTATTTGTTTATTTCTTGTCTATTGTTCAATCAGTTTACAAAAGAAATCTATAATAAAGAAGAATCCCATAACCGTAATCAACGGCAAGATTAGGGGAAGTGTAGGTAACAGCACTAGTCCCAAGATAAGAAATACAAAGATTCGGTCTATGATTGAGTCTATCATCTGAAATACCTCAATATTAAATGTACCGAAATAATTATAGACAATTTTATCAATTTTTGTCAATTTTAAAAATTGGCCTTTAGAAATATGTGCTGGATGAAAGTATAGTCCGTACCATTAGGAATAGTGGAAGAATACGGTCGTCAGCTCGTCATTTGAATGGTTCCCTTAAGTGGGTTAACGAGCGCAACCCCCGTTGTGTGTTATACGTGTCACACGAGACTGCCTTCGTAAGAAGGAGGAAGGAGGGGATGACGTCAAGTCAGCGTGGCCCTCTGATGCCCTGGGCTACACACATGATACAATGGATGTTACAATGGGTCGCCAAACCGCAAGGTGGAGCCAATCCCATCAAAGGCATCCCCAGTTCGGATTGGAGGCTGCAACTTGCCTCCATGAAGCCGGAATTGCTAGTAATCGCAGATCAGAACGCTGCGGTGAATACGTTCTCGAATTTTGGACTCACTGCCCGTCAATTTAAGGGAGTCGGGAGTACCTGAAGATCCATTTTTAAAGTGGGGACACGGTAAGCTCGATGACAGGAAATAAGTCGTAACAAGGCAGGGGTAGCGGAAGCTGCTCCTGGATCACCTCCTTTCTATTCAAGAATTTATTCTTGGATGCACGAAAGGATTAGAAGTGGGAGGCGAAAGATGGGAAGAACTTATCGTTTTTCACATCCAACCTCTTATCCTTCAATTAAAAATGTAGTCGATATGAGTTTAATACTTATGCCTAGTCCGAAGGCGAAATCGGAATTCAATGGTAGTAAGAATAAAAATTTCTATCACTTAGGAATCTGGTTAGCTGTATAAAGTTGAGAAATCAAAAACTGCTCTTTCGAGCAGTTTTTGATTTATTGTAATTTTATGTTATAATCTTTAAAATAGTTTTTTGACATCAGGACTGAGGTTTATATGCAAGATGCCTTTGACGCCATCGTTGTGGGCGGAGGTATTATAGGGCGTGTGACCGCTTGGTATTTAGGTAAGTCCGGTAGACATACTCTATTACTAGAGCAGCATGATCCAGAGATTCCTCAGGGAAGCTCGCGGGGATATTCAAGAGTTTTTGGCGAGGCTTTTGCCGACGATTTTCGTTATCAGCTTGCCCGCCAAAGTCGATATTTTTGGCAAGATCTTGAGCGTGAAATCGGAGACAAGCTTCTGTATTTAAACGGTGGCATTGATATTTCAATGGGCAGTGATATTAATAAGGTAGTTGCCAAGCTTGAGTCTAGGGGTAGTTCATTTGAGCTTCTTGATGGTGATAGTTTGCGTCGTCGATATTCGCAATGGCATTGCGATTCAAGTGTGCAGGCAATTTATTCACCAGATACTGGTATTTTGGAAGCAGAACGTTGTATGAGAGAAGTTCTTCTTTCGGCTCAGAGAAACAAAGTTACAGTTCGGGGTCGGTCTCAGGTGATAAGAATAGAACCAGACCGTTCTGAAACAGTTTTGGTCAAAACATTATGTGAGACGTATCGAACTCAAAAGCTTGTGATCGCTGCAGGTCCATGGGCACTTGATATTTTGGCCCAACTCGGTGTTACATTGCCACTTAAAGTATCTCAGGAGCAAATCGTGTATTTTGAACCTCTCCGTAATATTGATTCTTTTAAACCAGAGAATTTTCCGACTTGGGAATGGGATGGATCCGATTTTGTCTATGGTATTCCGATTTTTGAGAAAAATGGAATTAAAATTGCCTTTCACCGAGACAAACATTATCTGAAAAACGTGGAAGAGTTTAGTCGTATACCAAGCGTGAGCGTTATTGAACGTTTAAGGTCCTTCCTAAATAAGCATCTTCCCGACGCGGCGGGGGAGCTGTTTGACGCCATGACTTGTATGTATACCAACACTCCAGATCTTGACCTTATTATTGATACCATTCCTAAGTTTCCACAGATTGCCTATTTTACTGGATGTAACGGTAATTCTTTTCACCGGGCGCCAGCAATCGGCAAGCTACTTATAGAACTGTTATATGAAGGAAAAGCATCCATTGATATTTCTCGTTTTTCAGCAAAAAGATTTAAAGTTTAAAGCGTCCAGGAGGACGCTTTTTGATTTAAATTTTCTAAAATGATATTTTAAATAAGCGTTCGTTTATAAAAAATTTTGGAGGTCATCATGGCAAGGTTTCTCGCTATATTGTTTCTACTTTTTGCCAATTCAGTTTTTTCTCAAGAAAAAGTTCCGAAATTACCGGATTATACAAAATGGGATACAGATGAACAATTTCACCTTAGTTATTTTGTAGTTAAGGAAGACCAAATTGAGCTCCTTGATTTAGAATTTGATTCACCGGAAGATTCTAATTTAAGTGTAATGGTCGTGTTTAAACCAGTTTCTCAACAAACATCTGAATATTTAAGCACATTAGTTAGAAACTCACCACCAAGTGAGTCAATAAATAAAACAGTTATTTCGCTGGCAGGTAAAGAGCCGTGGCTTCTAGTTTACTTTCATTCATCTGACCATGTTTATCTATACGAACGGACTAGTAAATGGTTTGAGTGCTATTACTTTTGGAAACCAAGGTGGAGATTCGTCAGATCTTTTGATGATGACTGTACTGACGGCAGTTGTACTGCTGGTGGAGAGTATGAGAAATTTTTTGAAAACAGATACGGATTAGAAGTGCGATACTAAACCATTTTAAAGTGCCCTTTCCCTTCGATAAACTCAGGGTAAACGGGCACTTTTTATTTTATCTGATAGGTAATTGTAACACTAACAACTATTTCATTTTCTCCAGTTGGAACAGATGGACCTCCGCCGCCAACTCCGCCCATGCCATAGTCAGCAGATTCAGTTTTGAAATATACCGGATAATAGCCACCTTCATTGTAGTTTACAATTTTGCCCAAACGAATACCCAATTGCTTCTTAAGTGTATCGGCTTTTTCTTTAGCATCTTTTATGGCCAGTTCTCGAGCTTGTTCTTTTAATTCTTCTTCATTATCTACCTTGAACCCTAGATTATTAACTTGATTAGCTCCAGCCGAAACAAGGCCATCAAGGAGAGTGCTGACTTTTTCTAAGTCGCGAACTTTTACTTCAAATGATTGGTTAACCTGGTAACCGGTTATCTTGGGGCTTCCTGGATAATAATCGGGAGAAGTTACTGATTCAGCACCAAGGGGAACGGGTCGAGGATAGCTGTATTGAGGGTAAATATTATAACCCGTTGTTTTGATATCTTTGTCTTCTATACTTTGTTTTTTTAGGAAATCAACAATCTGTTTTGATTTTTCAGAGTTTTGATCTTGGGCCACTTTTGATGTTGACGCCTCGGTTAGAATGGAAAAAATGATAGCGGCAATATCTGGCACAGCAAAAACCTTTCCTTCGCCACTGAAGGATATGGTGTTAGTTGTTGTCGCCGTGTTTTTAACCTGCTTAGTTAGGGCTATTAAAAAAACAGTTAACATTACGAGAGTTGCTGTCCCTGCCCAGATTAGATATTTGTAGTTTTTATTCATATTATTTATATTATACTATTCTATATGAAAAAAGAAATATATTTAATTTTAGACAATATCCGAAGCCGGGAGAATGTTGGGTCTATTTTCCGCACAGCTGATGCCGTCGGGGTTTCTAAGATATATCTTTGCGGAACCACGCCTACGCCTCCACATGATAAAATTTCCAAAACTGCTCTAGGTGCCGAGACGTATGTGCCATGGGAATATAGACGTAATACTTGGCAAGTAATTACAGAATTAAAAAAAGAAGGTATTAATATATATGCCCTCGAACAAACTAAGGATTCGAAAAATATTTTCAGATTCAAACCAAAGTTTCCTATGGCATTAATTGTTGGCAATGAATTTAATGGAATTAGCCCGAAGATTTTAAAATATTGCGATAAAAAAATAGCCATACCGATGTATGGCCGAAAAGAGAGTCTGAATGTAAGTGTGGCGACGGGGATTGCGCTTTATACGCTTTTAATTTGAATGGGCTCTGTTTTAAAATTATAATAACTTAACCTGTGAAAATCTGCAGTTTCGCCGACTACCCAACCCTCAGACCTACACTTTGCACAAAGGTTGGATTGTCTATATTCACCAGTTCTTTCCCTGCTACTTATGGTACATGTAGTCGTTGGAATATGTTTTCTCTCAACGTCTTCCATTGATCTGCAAATGTCGCAAGGACAATTTTGGGCAATAGGACGAATTCCATCCCAAACCATTTCGCACTCCTTTTTCTTGAGAACTATCTATGAAATTACCAAATAAATCAGTAGAACGCAATCTATTTAAATCCGGCTATCGGCTGATTTATGCTGTGGATGAGGTGGGGATGGGATGTTTGGCCGGACCGGTGGTGGTTTGTGCTGTGGCGATGACTAATCAGTTCTATAAAAAAACTCATAAAAAACTGAAGTGGCTCAAGGAATCCAAATTATTAAATGCAAAACAAAGAGAATTGTTTAGTATTGAGCTTTTGAAAGAAAAAGATCTGGTTTATGCTTTGGCATATTCTTATCCTAAAACGATAGATAAATTAAATATCTATAACGCTGCCCGATTAGCCATGCGTCGGGCAATTATCAAATTAACTCCAAGTGTGCAAAGCTCAGTTTTGAACATTTTACAACGTTCTATTGTGTTGGTGGATGGTAGGACAAAAATCAAGGGACTAAATATTGAGCAAATGCCCATTATAAAAGGTGACCGCAAGATCTTCGCCATCGCTTGTGCTTCTATTATTGCTAAAGTTTTCCGAGACAAAATGATGGTTCGCTATGCTAAAAAATACCTTGGCTATGGATTTGAAAAACATAAGGGCTATGGAACTAAGTATCATCAGACCCAGCTCATTATCTTAGGTCCTTCAGAAATACACAGAAAATCATTTGCTCCTGTGGCAAAATTGCTATAATAGATAGATATGAAGCGAACTAAGATAGCCATTAATGGATTTGGTCGGATTGGGAGAGCTTTTTTTAAATTGGCTTTGACGCGGAAGGAATTAGAAATTGTGGCTATCAATGATCTTGGTGATATAGAAAATTTGGCTTACCTTCTCCAGTATGATTCGGCTTATGGAAGATATGGCAAGGGTGTCTCTGTAACAGAAAAAGACGGCAATAAATATTTGAAAGCCGATGGTCACGAAGTTTTATTTATTCAAGAAAAAGATCCGACGATGTTACCGTGGGGGGTTTTGGGTGTGGATATAGTTGTTGAAGCGACCGGGATTTATGACAGTTATGAAAAAGCCCAAGTTCACAAAAAAGCAGGAGCCAAAAGAGTAGTTATAACTGCTCCGGCAAAAGACTCAGATAATGACGACGCTAAAACCGTTTTGATGGGTGTTAATGAAGACGATCTCAAGACCTGCACTATTTCTTCAAATGGTTCCTGTACTACTAATTCGGTTTCACCGGTTATGCAGATTATGTCAGAAAGACTGGAAGCCAAAAAAGCTTTTCTTTCTACTACTCATGGTTATACCGCGACTCAAAATCTTATAGACGGTCCGGTTAAGGGCCACGACTGGAGGCGGGGTCGGGCAGCAGCGGCCAATATTTCTCCTTCTTGGACAGGAGCGGCTACCGCCACAACGCGAGCGGTCAAGGCTTTAGCTGGCAAATTTGAAGGAGCTTCAATGCGAGTGCCGATTATAACCGGTTCACTTTCTTGTATTGTGCTTGTTTCCGGAAGACCAACAACAGTTGAGGAGATAAATAATATTTTCAAAGAAGCGGAGAAAGAAGAACGCTGGAAGGGGATATTGAGAACCACGACTGACCAGATCGTATCTTCTGATATTGTCGGTGATCCCCATGGGGCAATAGTTGACTTAAGTTTGACCAAAGTGGTGGATGGAGACCTGTGTGCCGTGTTTGCTTGGTATGATAATGAGTTTGGTTATACAAATACCCTGGTTGAACACGTGATTAAGGCGGCTAAGTTTCTGTAGAACATATGTCTATAATCTCAATAATTTTTAAGCCGATAATTACCTTTGCCCTTGTTGCTTCATTTTCCATGTTTTTTATGTCTTTATTTCTTATTGTCGGTTCGTGGACGACTAAATTCGGAAGAAATGTGCCGGATAGATCCAGAGAAATTAAGCATTTGGGTGGTTATATCGGATTAAGCTTGGGTGGACTTGTAACTGGTTCAATATCCTTGTTTGCAATGACACTTTTATAAATGTCTCATTATATACACGATGAAAAAGTAAAGGAATTGGAAGGAATTGCTGAGAAGGCGAGGGAGCTTTTGATTGAGGAATTAGTTGCGGCTGGGTCAGGCCATACGGCTGGGCCTTTGGGGATGGCCGATATTTTCACGGCATTATATTTTCATGTATTAGCCCATGATCCTAAAAACCCAGAATGGCCGGAGCGTGATTGGCTGATACTTTCAAATGGCCACATTACACCCATAAGATATGTTTCAATGGCCCAAGCTGGTTATTTTCCCATAGAAGAACTAAAAACACTTCGTAAATTCGGTACTCGGTTACAAGGCCATCCGGAAAGAGAAAAGTTGCCTGGAGTGGAAACAACCTCTGGTCCGCTGGGATCTGGCCTTGGTCAAGCAGCTGGAGTGGCCTATGCTTTAAGAATGGACGGGAAGAAGAACCGTGTTTATTGTATAATGTCAGATGGAGAGCATGACGCTGGAAATACTTGGGAAGCGATTATGTTTGCGGGTAAATATAAGCTTTCCAATCTAGTCGGTATAATTGACAGGAACAATATTCAAATTGACGGGATGACCGAAGATATAATGCCCTTGGAATCTTTAAGAGCCAAATATGAGGCCTTTAATTGGCATGTTCTTGAAGTGGATGGTCACAACATTGAACAATTCACTGATGCGACAGAGGAAGCCAAAGCAATTTACGAAAAACCAACTATAATAATTGCTCACACCATACCTGGTAAAGGTATTCCAGAAATAGAATTTGATTATCGCTGGCATGGCAATCCACCTGGTTCTGGTCCGAAAGATGTATTTAAAGATAAAGCAACCCAGGGTAAGGAGATGTTATCTAAGCTCAGGACTTTGGCTGGTAAAATAAAAAGTGAACATGAATAAAGATAATAAATTTTGGAAGGGGGTGTTGTTATGATGTCAGGAAATTGTGGATGTTTTCATCATTGGGTAGTTAAGGGGATTTCGGTTTTGGCTTGGGTAGCCGGTGTTTTATTTTTCTGGACGAGTATGAGGATGATCTCATTTTGGGGATTTGAAGCCCCGTACTATGCTTGGTCAGTAGTTGTTTTAGTTTTGCTATCAAAATCTTCTGGTTTCTGCGGCTGTTGCGGCTGGGGAAGTAAGATGATGGAGGGCAAAACATGCAGTCATTCTATGGATTGTAAGTGTGGAGATTGCGACAGGTGTAAATAGGCTACGAATTACAAATCTATACGAATATACGAATCTACAAATCGTATGTTCGTATCCTTTATGATTCGTAGATTAGTAAATTAGTCATCATTAGTAATTAGTAGCTATGATTAACAAAGAGGCAAAACTTATAGACAACCTGTTGGATGAGAAAAATATCCAGATGGTGCCAACAAGAGATGGCTTTGGAAAGGGCCTGGTTGAGGCCGGGGAAAAAGACGAAAGAGTGGTGGCTTTGTGTGCTGATTTAACCGAATCAACAAGATTCCATTGGTTTCAGCAAAAATTTCCATCTAGATTTATTCAAGTTGGAGTGGCTGAACAAAACATGGCGACAGTAGCTTCGGGAATGGCTAATTACGGCAAGATACCTTTTATTGGTTCTTATGCCGCTTTCAGTCCCGGGCGCAATAATGAACAAATAAGAACAACCATTTCTCTTAATCATGTCCCAGTTAAAGTTGTTGGTTGTCATGCCGGTGTTTCTGTTGGCCCGGATGGAGCGACTCACCAGCAAATAGAAGATATTGCTTTAATGCGTGTTCAGCCAAACATGATCGTGGTTGTTCCTTGCGATGCTGTTGAAGCCCAGAAAGCAACTGTGGCCATAGCTTTTAATAACGAACCATCCTATATTCGTTTAGGTCGGGAAAAATCTTGGGTTTTTACTACCCCAGATACGCCATTTGAGGTTGGTCGGGCAGAAATTTTGAGAGATGGCCAGGATGTGGCAATAGTCGGTTGCGGAATACTTTTATACAATGCACTTGTTGCGGCTGAAGAATTAGCCAAGGAACAGATTGACTGCATGGTTATCAATTCCCACACGATCAAACCGTTAGATGAAAAAACGATAATTGAAGCGGCTAAAAAGTGCGGTGCAGTTGTATCAGTTGAGGAACATCAGATAAACGGTGGATTGGGTTCGGCGGTAGCTGAATGCTTGTCGCGCAACTATCCGGTGCCACAGGAATATGTGGGCGTGCACAATCGTTTTGGCGAGTCTGGGGATCCGTTTGAGTTGATAAATAAATTAGGCATGGGAGTCGGAGATATAAAAGATGCAGTTAAAAAGGTTTTTAAAAGAAAGAAGTATAAATAATCCAGCTATGGCTGGATTATTTATACTTCAGTTGGTCTTTCTTTTATGTTTTTGAGAAGAGTTTTTAGCTTCAAGAAGTCAGCTTCTAATTCTGGCTGAAGAATTGGATTTTTTTGTGTATTTTCTGGGTGGTGGGTAGGGAGAAGTTCATAGCTTCCAAAATTAAATGTTCTTCCGCGGACATTATTTAAAGGTTGTCTTAAACCTATGCCGGTTAACGCAGTAGTTCCTAACGTAACTACTACTTGCGGGCTGATTGTTTTTATTTCTTCTTTGAGAAATGGAACCGAAGATTTTATTTCTTTTGAGGTGTGGACTCTTCCCTGAACCGTATATTTAACCACATTGGTTATGTAGACTTTTCTCTTATCTAATCCGGCTAATTTGAGCAGTTTATTCAGAGTTTTTTCACCATGGCCGGTAATTGGCTTGTTTTCTTCTATCTCTCTTGAAGTGGCCGGATCAGTCACAAAAACGACTTTTGCGCCATCAAAACCCTGCCCGAATATGATTTTTTTGGAACTGAATTTTTTCTTTAATCCTTTCTTAACTTGTTCAAGCCCGTTTTCCATTTGTGTTGCTAGTTTACCACAAGATATAAAATTTGACAAGTTTTTATGGGGCTTTTGTTTGAAAATTAAAAATCTTACCCAGCGGGTAAGATTATATATTAAGACTCAAATGGTTCAAATCTCGAACCAAATTTATTGGATAATTCTTTTAGGCGATTATTTATTTGTTCTGCCCCTTGAACTTTGGCCCACTTGAGCAATCCGCCCCTGAAGGCCGGAAAACCTGCTCCATAAAGCATGGCCAGATCAATCTTATCAGGACTGTCCACAATTCTTTCCGCCAAGCATCTTAATGCCTCATCTGCCATGGGCAGTATCAATCGGTCAATAATTTCGTTCTCAGGTAATTTTTTTCTAGTCCAGTTATGCTTCTCCGCAAGTACTTGATAGACAGCCTGATTTTCTTTTCCGTTCAGCCAGAATCTCAATGGATCCTTGCCTTTAGGAGCCATATCAACAATTAAGGGATGGCCTTGAATCCTTGGCCCTAATTTTTTTAGTGATTCTATGACATGAACACAAGTCCCAATCCCGACATAGTCAATAAGTTCCAGCGGACCCATAGTTCTGCCCGAGTCAATGGCCATGCCGAATTTTTTAGCGGCTTGGTCTATGTCTTGGATGGGGATTCCTTCGGCTATCATTAATATCGATTCAATCAAGTATCGGGAAAGAATTCTGTTGACCAAGAATCCTGGACAATCCTTTACCACTAAAGGCAGTTTGCCCATTTTTTTGGCAAGACTTATGACTGCGGCAACGGTTTCTGGCGAGGTAAAATCGGCTACTCCAATCTCAACCAGTTTCATTGAACGAAGAGGGTTGAAGAAATGCATAGCGATACATCTTTCTTTATTCTTTGCGTTTTCAGCTATCTCAGAAACCGTGTAAGAAGATGTGTTTGTCGCAAATATCGCATCAGGTTTGGCAACATTCTCAAATTCTGAAAGCAGCCGCTGTTTCCATTCGAGAACTTCTTTTATTGCTTCAATAACTAGGTCGGTATTTTTGAAATCACTCCAATTAAGGGTTGGATATATTCTTAACAGCCTCTGTTCGTATTCAGGTTTAGTTATTGTTCTTTTGGCAAAATTCTTGGATTCATTTTCTGCAATTCGTTTAATGCCGTTTGTTATAAATTCAGGTTTTAGATCTTTTATTAGAACCCCGAATCCTTTTTCTGAAAGATTGCCAGCAATTTGGGCGCCCATCAATCCGGCGCCCAAAATACCGACTGTTTGTAACTGACCGGATGGCTTAGCCGTAGTTTTTGTGCGTTTTAAATCTTCAGTTCCAAAGAAAATATTAATTAAGTTTTTTGATAGGTTAGAAACGGCAAGTTTTGAAATTTTCGGAGACTCGTTTTCCATAGAACCGCGGTAAACAGATTTCCTAAAACCGCCCTCTATCGCTTCAACAGCCATAATGGGGGCTGGATAAAAACCACCAGTTTGGGCCATAATCATTTTTCTGGCTTTACTAAAGGTATATTTTCTTAAAATTGGCCAAGCTGCAATTTTTGTTTTCAGGTCTAATTTACGCCTTGTTTTTTTATCGGAGGCAAGTTCTAATGCTCTTTGGATGGCGACAGATACAAAAACCTCTTTTTCTATAGTATCTATTTTTCGGTTATCAACCGGTGCATGTCCAACCAGATCGTCTACAAGGCCTGACTTTATAGCTTTGTAGGGGTAAATATTTTTTCCGGTGGCAATAATCTCAATGGCTGGCGGTAAACCAATGAGTTTCGGCAATCGTTGAGTTCCGCCAAATCCAGGAATTATACCTAACATTACTTCCGGCAACGCCAACATAGTTTGAGGATGATCCGAAGCAACTCGCCAATGACAGGCCAGAGCCAGTTCAAGTCCTCCGCCAAGGCAAACACCTTCTATGGCAGCCACAATCGGCTTTTCTGATTCTTCCATAGTCCGGAACATTTTATGAGCTTGTTCCACCAAGATTCGACATTCTTTCTCATTAGTTATATTCTTTATTTCATTAATATCTGCGCCAGCAATGAATGATGGCGGATTATTTTTAAGACTAGTCAAAACAACAGCTTTGACATCTTTATTGTTAAAAGCGTCCAGCATTATCAGCCAAAATTCTTTTAAGATTTCCTTGCCAAGAATATTGACCGGTTTATCTTGATTGTCAAAACCAACTATAACAACTCCGTTTTCAAGCAACTTAGTCTTAAAGTTTCTGTAAGCGCTAGTCATTAGGTACTCCTTTCAAGGATCATGGCGTTGCCTTGACCGCCGCCGATACAGGCACTAACTAGAGCCGACTCACCGCCTCTTCTCTCGAGTTCTTTAAGAGCTGTGATTATAAGTCTCATTCCTGAAACTCCGACCGGGTGACCAAGAGCGATTGCTCCGCCGTTCGGATTAAGTCGGTTGCTATCAATTTCTACTAAAGCTTTGTCAAAACCATAAGGTGAAAAAAACTTTTTTGTTAGAACATCGGACGACATGACCTTCAAACAGGCCAGAACTTGAGCAGCAAAAGCTTCGTTTATTTCTATCGTCGAAAAATTACTAATAGATCGACCGCTCTTTTTTAACAGTTTGTTTATTGCTCCAACCGGGCTCAATCCCATTCTTGAAGGATCAAATCCAGCAACATTATATTCGCCAACACAACCAAGTATCGGCAGTCCAAGAGTATGGGCTTTGCTTTGGCTCATAAGCAGAATACAGGCGGCACCATCAGTAATTTGAGAAGAATTAGCCGGAGTAACCGTGCCATATCTTTTGTCAAAAAATGGTTTTGATCTTGCGAATATTTCTGCTTTAGAAAATTTTCTTAAACCATTATCACTATCAACATAAAAGCAATCTTTCCCAGTAGGAATAATTAAGGGTGCTATTTCTTGTTTAAATATTCCAATTTCTTGAGCTTTGGCTGCTAGCTTGTTGGAGCGCAAAGCAAACCGGTCTTGATCTTCACGGGTTATTCCAAGAGATGGGTCTTTGGCTAATTTTTCGGCAGTCAAACCCATAATAAGATCGCAGATAGGGTCAGTCAGGCCCATGATTAATCCGACTTGGGGAGCATACTCTTTTTTCCAAAATCGGAAGAGTTTTGAATAAAGCCGTAGGGTAATAGCAATTTTTTCTTTCATTGTCCTGGCTCGTTGGAGACTGTAAAAATCTTCTTTGACCACATCAGAATAAAGCAGAGGTATTCGGCTCATTGATTCAACGCCGACTACTAGCACGCAACTATATACCCCTTTTTCTATAAGGTTCCTTGCTTCGTCAACAGCAGTAATACCTGAACCGCAGTTGTGGTTCAGGGTATGTCCCGGAACCCAATCAGGTACGCCACCTTTTACTGAAACCACATGAGCGATATTTTTGGCATGAGCCGGTTCTGTGACGCTGCTTCCAATTACGTATTCAATCGCTGTTGGCGGCAGATTCCAGTTGTCCATTCTTTTTAGCATTTCTCTGACAGCTAAGGCGCCTAGAAAATCTGCCGGAACATCTTTTAGAAGAGTACCTTCTTTACAGAAGGCCGTCCTGAATCCATCAACAATGACCGTTCTCATGCCTTGCCTCAATTTTCAAAGGTCTTTTGGCCACATTATTGCGCTTGTATATAATAAGTCAACCCATACACTTATCAGGTAATCGCTGTTATTATTTACACTTTAATATATGCGAGTATGGTCTGTACATGATATAAAAATGTTGGTATTGTGTGAGCAAATTAAGGTTCTTTAAAAAGGACAAGAGAATGTATAAAGACGCGAATATTACCAAAGGACTTGGCAGGGGAGTTGAAATTGCCGAAGAATTAAGAAGTCAGAGTTCGGCCGACAATCTCTTTGCAGGAATTTTTACTGGTAGTTTGCCTTTTGAAAGAGTGTTTGGTGAGTGGTCAAAACCGTCGGCGGAGGAAATTCAGAGGCGTGATAAAATTGTTACAGAACTCAGTGATTTTTTGTTGAAGAAGGTAGATCCATATTTAGTTGACGATACCTCTAGTGTTCCTTTGGAGGTTTTTGAAGGGTTAGCCAGACTTGGTTGTTTTGGTCTTAAAGCCTCAAATAAATATGGAGGCAAAGAACTTTCTAATACTAGTTACTTGGAAGCACTTGGCGTTTCAGCAAGTTGGTGCAGCGCTATTGTCATTGTTTTGTCTGCCCACAATACGATTGGATGTGTTTTTCCGGTAATGTATTATGGAACTGATGAGCAGAAAGACCATCTTTTACCCGAGTTAATAAAGTGGCCTACTGGATTTTGTTTGACCGAAAGAAATGTCGGATCAGACGCATCCAAAGTAGAATGTTATGCTAAAAGAGTCAGGGACGCGCAAGGAAATATTATCGGATACGAAATAAAAGGCGAGAAGTGGTATACAACGAACAGTATTTTAACTGACCATGTGTCGTTAGCTAAAAATCTATCAGTTGTTACAAGAATAGTTGATCATCCAGACGAGCTCAAAGATAAAACCAAGAAGGAATGTTACGGATTATTTATTGTGGCCACTAATTCTAAGGGTTTTGATGTGGGCGTAAGAAATACTTTTATTGGCATGAGGGGGATTCATAATTCTACTCCTTTATTTGAAACGGTTTTTGTTCCGGCATTTAATCTGATTGGTGAAAACAGGGAAGATTGGGAATCTAAATACGGTTGGGGACCAAGAGAGGGTAGCGGCTTAAAGATCGCCTTTGAATCTCTAAATACTGGTCGGATTGCAATTGCTAAAGGTTGCATCGGCGTTTCAAAGCAAGCCCTTAATCTTACTAGATGGTGGGGTAATAAGCGTAGTCAATTGGGTGGCCCATTAATCGATAAAGAGTTAGTCAGAGACAAGATTGTGTATGCGGCAACAAATATTCTAGCTATGGAAGCAATGACTAAATATGCTTCCACTTGTTTTGATAAAGGCCAGGACGTGCGTATTGAAGCGGCGGCAGTTAAAACTTTTGCTTCAGAAAGAGCTTGGCAGATAGTTGATAATCTGGCTCAAGTTAGGGGCGGACGGTTTTATGAAACTTGGCAGTCTCTTTCAAAAAGAGAACTGACACCGCCTGACGAAATTCTTTGGACCGGTGCAAGGCCGAATAGAATTTTTGAAGGAGCTAACGAAATACTTGTTCAGCTTATGTTCAGAGAGGGGACGGATAAGTTTATCAAGACGGCTTTGCCGCTTATGTCTAAGAGAAGTTCAATGGGTGAAAAGCTCAGAGCGGCAACCAAGATGGCCGGATATTATTTGTCATCGGTCAATCTATATTTGCCGAATTGGCTAATGAACCATATTAAGTTTATTGAGCATAGATCCGGAAAGCTTGCCCGCAATATTATCATTTCTTCTGCCAAATATTCCACAAAGCTTGCCTTGAAGCAGTTGATGCTCGATAGATTCTCCAGAATCGCTATCAATCTTGGCGCGATGGCGCTGACATATTCTTATGCCAGGGAATTAGACAAGGAAGATCAAGGTCATAACTACAGTCAGCTGGCCGATATTTTCTGCCGGACAACAAAGTATGAGGTCGAAGAGCTGTTCAGGGTATTGAATAATAATGACGACGAATATCGATGGAAGGTTTCAAAAAGATTAATTAATGGTGATTTTGACGTTTTTTTGCTCAGCGGAATAATTCCAATGACAGAAGAGCATATGAGAGGACCTAAAAAATAGGGGAGTTGTGAAACTCCTTTTTTCTTGGTAAAATACTTTATAATTTGGGTGCGTAGTTCAGTGGTAGAACGCGTTCCTGATAAGAACGAGGCCGTAGGTCCGATTCCTACCGCACCCACCAAAATCTGACTTTCGGAAAATTGACCGACTTTTTGGTTGGCGGCGCAAAGCGCCGCCCACTCTCAACGAGGCAAATTTGTAAAGATACACCGAAATATTACCCAGCCCCTTGAGGAGCTGGGTAATATTTGTTAATAAGGTAATAGTTCATTAAATTTTGGGAGGACTGACTTGATAAGATGCGCAATGTTTGATTTCGGCAATGTTTTGGGTATTTTTGATACACCTCGCTGGTATAGGTTTATTAATAAATATCGTGGAAATTGTCTTGAACCTCATGAAATATTTTCGGGTGCAATAGCCCACCTTGTCAAAGATTTTGACTTAGGCAGGATTAATGAAACAGAATTTTACTCGCAAATAAGACTGGCTTATCGGATGAGTATTCCTAATCAAGGAGATTTTTTTGAAGAATTTGGGAGTAATTTCGTTATTGACGATGAAATGTTCAAGATTGTTAAAGATTTAAAACAAAGAGGTCTGGCCACTGTCTTGATTTCTAATCTAAATCCTTTTCATGATAAATGTGTTACAGAGCGTCACCCGGAAGTTTTTGAAAGTTTCAATTATTTAATGATTTCCTCACGAGAGGGGGTAGCCAAACCCGACTCGGAAGCCTGGATTAGGCCTATTGAACAACTTGGTTTAAAACCAGAAGAATGTGTTTTTGTTGACGATTCCAGGAAGAATATTGAGGTTGCCTGTGGTCTGGGGATAAAGGGCTGGCATTATAATGTTACTGACATTATTTTTTGCCAGAACGGCCGACTGGAAGAGGAACGTCTCAAATTTAAAAACTTTTTGACTCTGCTTGGTAACCTCAGTATATTTTTTGATAAAAACAAATCCCACTAAATGTGGGATTATTTTTTTATTTCAAATGATGTGCCGCAACCGCAGGAAGTAGAATTTGGGATATTATACGTCAATCCTTTTTCAATAAGATTTTCAGGGTGATCTACAATAGTACCATTTAAAATTTTGGCACTCTTGGGATCAATAAGAATTCTAACTCCGTGGGAGATTATAATCATGTCATGGCGGTCATCAGTTCGGACTAATTGATGAACACATTCAAAACCATGGCATCCTCCGGCTTTGACTTGAAAACGGATTCCTCCGGGTGGAGGCTTGATACCTTCTTTTTCAAATAACCTATTTATATATTCAACCGCTTTCGGAGTCAAAGAGACAAGAGGTGGGTTCATGTCAGTCATGGCTTATTCAGTGTTGAATGATGATCCACAGCCGCAAGTTGATTTAGCGTTGGGATTTTTAATGGTAAATCCGCCACCAGTTGAATTTTCTTCAAAATCAACCTCGGCATCTTTTAAGTAACTGATACTTATGGGGTCAACAAGCAATTTTATTCCATTTGAATCAAAAAGTTCACCCTCAGAACCCGGACCCTCATCAAGCATCAGGCCGTATTGGAATCCGGAGCAACCGCCTCCTTGGACATAAACTCTTAAGAAATTCTTTTTTTCTTCAGCCATCATTTCCCTTAATCTTTCAGCCGCTTTCGGGGTGACGGTGATCATGAATTACTCCTTTGAGATGTCAAGAATCTATGGTAGAATGTAACATAATGCCAGATAATTGCCCAGCCAGTTATCTGGAATTTCTAATTTCCAATATCTAATTTCTAAACAAATTTAAAACTTAAATATTAAATATTTTAAAAATTTAGATATTTGAGATTGTTTAGAGATTGGGACTTAGAGATTAGAGATTTAAATAATATTGGGCCCTTAGCTCATTTGGTAGAGCGCCACGTTTGTCCCGATTTCTATAATTTTAAAAATGTTTTATCTTTATATTCTTGAATCAGTAAAATTTGGTACATATTATATTGGTATATCAAAAGTTTCAGAAAGAAGGATGTGTAGCCACAATAGCGGCAAGGTTAGGTCAACAAAACATAAAAGGCCGTGGAAAAAAGTATATCAAGAAATGTTTGAAACTTTGGCTATGGCTAGAAAAAGAGAGGTATATTTGAAGTCACTAAAAAAGAGAAGTGCCATAGAAAAGGTTATAAAACATTTTTAAAATTATTTAAGAAATCGAGGATTCTCGATAAATCAGGATGGGCCGGTAGCTCAACGGTAGAGCACTCGGTTTGCATCCGAGAGGTTAGGGGTTCAAGTCCCCTCCGGTCCACACTGGCCCGTCCTGATTTATCGGAACAATGTGGAGGTGACCGGTTCGAGCCCGGTAGGGTCCACAAAAATTAGTTTTTGTGTTTATATTAAGTTATGGAAATAAATCCTTTATTAGTTTTAATGACTGTAGTTTCTGGAGCTGTTTTGGTGATGGTCGGAATCAATCTTTTTTATATGTTGAAGTCTCGTCGTAATACCGATAATAACGCCAGTCATTATATGGTTCTTCATCAGCGGCTGGATTCTTTTACCAACTTGATGAATAAGCAGCTTGAACAAAACCGTCAGTCTTCTGAACGGGCATCATTGGCTGTCCATCAGCAGGTTCAGAGTTTTACTCAAGGCATGACCCAGCTTCACGAGAATATGAAGCAGATGCACGATTCGGTGAAAAATGTTTCTTCTTTTCAGGATATATTGCGCTCCCCTAAGTTAAGAGGTCAATGGGGAGAAATGTCGCTTGAAGCGGCCTTATCTCAATATTTTGTTAAAGATGCTTATGATACCCAATATTATTTCAAGTCCGGTGAAGCGGTGGATGCTATCTTGAAACTTCCCAATGGCACGATTTTACCGATTGACGCCAAATTTAACTGGGACAACTTTGAGAAGATGGTGAATGCCGGTAATGATATGGATAAAGAGGTTTTCCGAAAAAGTTTTTATTCAGATGTTAAGAAAAAAATTGACGAAATTGCCTCAAAATACATTTTGCCTTCCGAGGGGACAACTGATTTAGCTTTGATGTATGTGCCGGCCGAGACGGTTTATTACGAGTTGATAAATAATATAAAAGACGTGGATATTCCTTCTTATGCGCGAGGAAAGAAGATTTTTATGGTCTCGCCTAATACTTTTGCTTTATCTGTTTCGGCGATAATGCATTGGTTCAAAGATGTCCAATTTTCAAAACAGACCAAAGAAATCATCCAGCGTTTAGCCAGAATTGCCACTGACGGGGACAAGCTTGGCGAAAATTTTCGAAAATTGGGCAAGCATATCTCGGATTCCAAGTCAGCTTATGAAGACACTGAAAAACGATTGTCTTTAATGGTTGATAGAGTTAAAAATATTGTGGAAACAGGGGATAATAAAGAACAAGAAAAGATAGCATAGACAAAACCCATCCGATTTGTTAAAATGTTTTCTATTATGATACACATATTATCAATCTCCGTGGTCGCTTCATTTGCCTCGTTAGCTTATGGAGCTTTTTTGATCTGGCAAATTTTAAAAAAATCGCCTGGCGATGGGAAAATGGTTGCTATTCAAAAAGCAATTCAGGAAGGCGCGGAAGCCTATCTTAAAAGGCAAAATAAAACAGTTTTAGCGGTTGGGATTGTGGTGGCAGTTGTAATGTATGTATGGCTTGGCGCAACTACAGCAGTCGGCTTCTTGGTCGGAGCAATTGCTTCGGCAGCAGCTGGTTATGTCGGGATGATGGTTTCAGTAAGAGCTAATTCAAGGGTCGCTGAAGAAGCAAAGGTTGGTTTGTCTCCAGCGTTTGACCTTGCTTTCAGAGGTGGAGCGGTAACTGGATTTTTTGTAGTTGGTTTAGCTCTTCTTTCCGTGACCGCTTTTTATTGGATTACGAATGATGTCAAAGCTCTAATTGGTCTTGGTTTCGGTTCTTCTTTAATTTCTGTTTTTGCTCGTTTGGGCGGAGGCATATTTACCAAAGGCGCTGATGTGGGCGCCGATTTGGTTGGAAAAGTTGAAGCCGGTATTCCCGAAGACGATCCTCGTAATCCGGCTGTTATTGCTGATAACGTCGGTGATAATGTCGGTGACTGCGCCGGTATGGCCGCTGACTTGTTTGAAACCTATGTTGTTTCAGCTGTTTCGGTAATGCTTCTTGGCCACCTTCTTATTCCTCAAGAAGTCGGATTTACTATGTTTCCGTTATTGATCGGCGCGATGGCTGTCGTGGCTTCAATTGTCGGCTCGTTTTTTGTTAGACTCACAGGATCTATTATGGGCGCTCTATATAAAGGATTAGCGGCAACTGCTGTTATTTTTGCCGGACTCCTTTATTGGGTTACAGGCAGTTTACCTTATATAAGAGATTTGAAAGATTTGTCAGGCGGTTTAGTCGGGAGAATAGATGTTTTTTATGCTTTATTAATTGGTATTACTGTTACCGCTCTGATGGTTTTGATAACTGATTATTATACTTCTAAAAAATTCCGTCCCGTAAAGTCAATTGCTAAAGCGTCAACCACGGGACACGGAACAAATATAATTACCGGCTTAGCTGTTTCTATGCAGTCAACAGCTTTGCCTATAATTGTCATTGGGGCGGGGATATATTTTGCATATTGGCTTTTGGGTCTATACGGGGTGGCTTTGGCAACGATGAGTATGCTGTCACTGACTGGTATTATTGTAGCTATTGATGCTTTTGGTCCAATAACTGACAATGCTGGTGGTATAGCCGAAATGTCGGGTCTATCCGGTTCTGTTCGGGAATCAACCGATGCCCTTGATGCGGTTGGCAACACAACCAAAGCTGTGACTAAGGGTTACGCTATTGCTTCAGCTGGTCTGGCGGCATTAGTTTTGTTTAGCGCTTATGTTCAAGAATTTTCTGAATTAGGTGTTAGTTTATTCTTTGAATTGGCTGATGTGAGAGTGCTTCTGGGTCTTTTTCTTGGTGGGATGATGCCTTATTTATTCGGATCATTGGCTATGGAGGCAGTAGGCCGGGCCGGTTCGGCAATTGTTGACGAGGTTAGAAAGCAGTTCAGAGAAAAACCAGGTATTATGACTGGAACAGATAAGCCAGACTATGGAACCGCAGTGGATATTGTAACTAAATCAGCATTGAAAGAAATGATATTGCCGGCGCTTATTCCAGTCGTAATGCCGGTTGCGGTGGGTTTTCTGCTTGGTCCGCAAGCTTTGGGTGGTTTGCTGGTAGGAGTTATTATCACCGGTTTATTTGTTGCTATATCTATGACTTCCGGTGGTGCGGCTTGGGATAATGCCAAGAAATACATTGAAGAAGGCAACTATGGTGGCAAGGGTTCTGATGCTCACAAAGCCGCAGTAACGGGAGATACTGTCGGTGACCCATATAAAGACACTGCTGGACCAGCGATTAATCCAATGATTAAGGTGGCCAACATTGTTGCCCTGTTGATAGCTAGATTTTTGGTCTAGGTTAACTCTGATATAATTAAGGTAGTTATATAACATAGCGAAGCGGTTGATATTATAACTACCAATTGATATTTATAATTATTCACTTCGTCTGAAATATCTCATGTTTCAATTTGTATCAGCTCAAGATATTGTTCAAAATTCGTTAATGACCCTCTGGGCTGGGGTAGCCGGTTTTGTACCCAACCTGATCGCTGCTCTTCTAGTTTTTCTAGCCGGTTGGGTAGTAGCTATTGTTTTAGCAAAAGTCGTCTATCATGTTGTTAAGATTATTCACGTTGACAACGCCTTAACCAAGGTCGGTTTTCGCCAGGCTTGGGAGAAGAGCGGTTTCAGTCTCAATAGCGCCCACTTTTTCGGGGAACTGGTGAAGTGGTTTTTCATCGTCGTGTTTCTTATGGCGGCTACCAATATTCTTGGGCTTCAAGAGGTGACTGAGTTTTTGAGGACCGTCGTATTTTATTTGCCTAACGTAATCGTGGCAGCAGTTATCCTGTTAATCGGTATTTTGTTAGCGAAAGTTTTAGAGAATTTTGTCCGGGCGTCAGTTAAAGCAGCCGGACTTGCTTCGGCTAATTTCTTGGCCGAGTCTACGAGGTGGGTGGTGTTTATATTTTCACTTTTGATCGCCTTGTCTCAACTTGGCGTGGCCGATGAAATAATCAGAATTGTAATAATTGGCGTGGTTGCGGCCGGCGCTTTGGCTGTCGGCCTTTCCTTTGGTCTTGGCGGTGTTAAGCACGCTGATCAGTTAATCTCTAATCTCCGTAAGCGTATTGGCGAATAATTTAAACGCATAAGTTTTAGATATCTTTCAGTAAAAGTTTATGGTATAGTAATAGTGTGGGTGTGGCTGAAAATCACGAGGCGCAGGACAGCAAATCCTGAACTGGCGGATGAGAGTTCCGTTCACCCACTCCATCCTAATTCAAATCAAACGGCTCACTATGTAACCATGATTTGCTTCATGCAATCAAAGATGTTGAATTACAGAGGGACGATTATGGATTAGCTTTTGGCGTAGAGAGCCATGAACTTGAACTTAGAGCAGAAAAATATAGAAGAAGAATCTGATTCAGTGGCTGACTAACACTTCAACCGATTCAGCGCAAGCTAGTCGGTTTTTTGTTTAGATAAAAGCTGTAGTAATTGCATCAGTTTTTCATATCCTTCCTTGAAGATTTTTTTCAATTCGTCCTGTTCGGAAGGGGAGAATTTGGATAGAACCATTTTAACGACGAACTCATCCCGCTTTTTGTCGGATTGTTGTCTGGCTTTTTGAAGAGCCGGTTTAGCCAGGCCAATACGCAGGCGGTAGAATTTTTTTGTTTTCAAGACCTTCATTATTGACTCAATTCCTCTGTGGCCTCCAGAATTTTTGTCAAAAGAAACTTTGGTGTTGCCAAACGGCACATCTAAATCGTCTTGGATAACTAATATCTGTTCCGGCTTAATTTTGTAGAAGTTTTTTAATTTTAAGGCCGCTTCGCCGGTTTTGTTTACATAAGTTTGGGGTTTGGCCAGTATCACAGACGAACCATCTATTTTACCCTTAACAACCAGAGCGTTTAACTTTTTATTAAACTCAAAGTCGCTAAAGTCATTCTTTCCCGCAATATAATCAACCAGCATAAATCCGACATTGTGTCGGGTGTTCTGGTATTGTTGGTCTGGATTACCGATTCCAATTACGAGCTTAATATTCATAATAGAGCCATTATACAAACAATTGTGTGAAATTGAAATAGAAATAGTTAAAAAAATGTGATAATATAATTCAATGCCAAGGGAACAACGAGATATAATAAATTCAATAAATTTAGACGCAATAGGCGGGGCGAATCCTAATTCGGAACCCGAAGACAACCAAAAGAATAAAAGCTTGATGTCAGAGACTTGGGCTTATGTTTGGGAAACAATCAGGATAATCATTGTCTCTCTTGCCATAATTATTCCAATAAGGTATTATCTAGTCCAGCCGTTTTTTGTAAAAGGAGCTTCAATGGAGGATAATTTTCATGACGGTGACTATTTGTTGATAGATGAGATTAGTTACCGTTTTAATGAGCCCAGTCGCGGTGATGTAATAGTTTTTCGTTATCCAGAAAATCCATCGCAATATTTTATAAAAAGAATTATCGGTTTACCCGGAGAAACCGTAGAGGTTAAAAACAACCGAGTAACTATATATAACAGCGAGTTTACCGGAGGATTTGTTCTTGATGAGAGTTACTTATCTTCTGACCAAATAACCGTCGGTGATTTTTCAGAAGTTTTAGATGACGATGAATATTTTGTTTTAGGTGATAATCGGCGGCAAAGTTCTGATTCAAGAAGGTGGGGTCCACTAGAAAAGGGTTTTATAACCGGCAAGGCCTTTCTACGTTTGTGGCCATTTACGAGAATAACTAAAGTTTCGGCAATTGAGTATTAAACTACCAATTACAAATCTAAACGAATATACTAATCTACGAATTTAAAAATCTGAATTTGTAGATTTGTATATTGGTGATTATTCGTAATTAGTAGTACCAATTTGAGTAAAGCGAAAAATTTACAAGCGCCTAAAGGAATGCACGATATTCTGCCAGAAGAGCAGAAGTATTGGCGTTATGTTTTAAAAAAAGCGGAATCAATCATAGAAGATTATGGTTTTGAAAGAATTGATACTCCGATAGTTGAGTCAACAGAGTTATTTTTGCGTGGGGTTGGTGAGAATACTGATATTGTTGAAAAAGAAATGTATAGTTTTAAAACCCGTGGCGGAGACGATTTGTCATTGCGTCCCGAAGGGACGGCCGGGGTGGTCAGGGCTTATATTGAAAATGGAATGCAGGTTCGTCCTCATCCGGTAAAGCTTTTCTATTATGGTCCCATGTTTCGCCATGACCAACCTCAAGCTGGACGCTACCGCCAACACTGGCAATTAGCAGTTGAGACAATCGGAGATGCTTCAGAAATTGTAGACGCTGAATTAATTTTTGTTGGTTATAAAATTCTTGAAAGTTTGGGACTTAAGAACTATAACGTTCAAATTAATAGTCTTGGCGATGCTTCTTCTCGAGCTGTTTATGTCAGAGCTTTAAAAGATTACTATAAACCTCGTCTCAAGAAAGTCTGCACTCAGTGCAAAAGCCGTTTTAAAAACAATATCCTGCGAATGCTTGATTGCAAGGAAGAAACTTGTCGGGAAGCAGCTAAAGACGCGCCTCCAATCTTTGATTTTTTGAACGAAGATGCCAAAAAACACTTCAAACGACTGATAGAGATTCTAGACGAATGTAAAATTCCATACATTTTGAACCAAAATCTTGTTAGGGGCCAGGATTATTATACTCATACTATTTTTGAATTTGTACCAGAGGAAAAGGAAGTGGAGAAAAGTCTAGATGGTAAACCCGTTCAGATTGTATCTAGTGGTCTTGCTCTTGGTGGTGGAGGCCGTTATGATCGTTTGATTGATATGCTTGGCGGTCCCAAAACACCAGCTGCGGGATGGGCTCTAGGTGTTGACCGGATTGTTACAGCTTTAAAGCAAAACAATATCAATGTTCCAGAAATTGGCGTTAAGCCCAAAGTTTTCTTGGCCCAACTCGGCGATGCGGCCAAAAAGAAGAGTTTGATGTTGTTTGAGAATATGAGGAAAGCCGGAATTGAGGTTAAATCTTCTTTAGGTCGGGATAGTATTAAATCTCAACTAAGAATAGCTAATCGGCTTGGGGTTAGATACACATTAATTTTTGGACAGAAAGAAGCTATTGATGGCACAATAATCATAAGAGAAATGGATACAGGCATTCAAGAGACGGTATTATTAGATAAAGTGGTTGAGGAGATGAAGAAAAGATTAAAAAATAATGGATGATGTTTTTTGTAAAATTATAGCAGGGGAAATAGGGTCTGATGTTGTTTATAAAGATAATGATTTTTGGGTAATTAAAGACTTAAATCCGCAAGCTCCAATTCATTTATTAATTATTCCCGTCAAACATTTTACGTCTTTGGAAGATTTTGCGGAAGGTAATAATGACGAACTTTTGGGCAAGGGACTTAAAGTTGCGCATCAAGTTGCCCATAAAGTAGGTATTGTTGAAAAGGGATATCGTTTAATTTTAAATGAAGGAGAAGACGGGGGTAAACTTGTTCCGCATTTACATATACATTTGCTGGGAGGGAAACGATTAGGACCCAAAATCGTAAAATAAACTACCAATTACAAATCTAAACGAATATACATACCTACTAATTTAAGAATCTGAATTTGTAGATTTGTATATTAGTAAATTATTCGTAATTAGTAGTAAAGAGAGGAGGAACGACTAATTATGGTAGAAGTAAAACGAAGACCAAATGAAAGTATCGGCAGTTTGATGCGTCGGTTTAACCGCTTTGTTCAAGTAAGCGGAGTTTTGATTAAGGCAAAGAAATCACAATTCAGAGAAAAAAAGAAAACTGAAAGAAAAGAAAAAAACGCCGCTATTATGGGAATGCATTTGAGTAAATTAAGAAAAAAGTTGGAAAAGCTCGGAAAGTATGATGAAGAAACTTTTGAGGAAGAGAAGCGTAAGATGAAACAAGAGTTAGATCTATAGAGTGTGGAATGTGGCAAGTAGTTTTTAGAAACCCAAAAAGCAAGCACAACGACTGATTTGACTTTTATTAAGTCTCTATGCGATACTTTAAAGTAGATTGACGAGTCAGATACGCCGAACTATTAGCGTAATCGCTTCAAATCCAGCCAAAAGCGGGATTGACATTTTAGTATAAAAGGCGTATAATTAGAATATATTTAGATAGTACTTCGACAAGCTCAGTATAAATACCTTTATTTACGACTTGATTGTATAGCCACAGCGATAAGCGGCTTTGAATTGAGCAACTTATCGCTGTGGCTATCAATGACGATGGCCATCGCTGCCGCGTAGTGCGGCCAAAACTCTCCTGCGTAGTGCGGGAAGAGGAGTGTGTCATGTCAGATTTCAACTTGACTTACGTGCAGACCGGCGATCTTGGCAACAAGATCGGTGGCCAGGAAGGTGCCAAGGGTATTCTTTCTGGGGAACTAATCGTTGTTCGTCGGAATGATCCGCGAGCGGCGATTTCTTCAAGCGACAACGGCGGCATCTCGCCGTACGTCACCGTCCCGCTTCTAAATGTGGAGGCCTTCATCGCCGATTGGCGGGAGTTCTACCGCCTCTACGGCATGAAGGCGAACCCGCCTTCGCTCAAGCGTTTTCCGCCTGTAACCCCTGGTTTTAACTGGGGCGTCTGGGTGCTCAAGGGACTGACGCCCCAGAGGGCATACGAGATGATTCAGTCGATGTTCCCGTGCTGGAAATGGTGCGGTGTTAGTTCCTTGGACGAAGTCGTTGACTTCGACAAGGAAGTTCGAGATGTTCGACAGCAACAGCGTATCGTGTGGTGCGAAGACAGCGTCGAGCCACCCGCAAGGTTGGCCAACCTGTCTGCCTTCCAGATCGCCGAACGCCAGATGAACACCCTGGGGCTTACGGAGACGCTGCTGCTTCATGGCTGGTTCTACTGTAAATCCGGTGGGAAGTCCGGTGGCAAGCACTTGGATGTCAAGAATGTGTCCTTGTGCCCCGCCTCACGGTATTCCGACGGCAACGTTCCGAGCGTGAACTGGAACGGCAACTACAGCAAGCTGAACGTCAACAGGTACAATCCCGGCAACGCCAACGACGATCTCCGTTCTCGTCAGAAGTTTCGCCAATAACGCCGTTCAACGAACGGCGTTAAGGTATTTTATCCAACCATTGGTCATTTTAGATATTTCTTGTAGGTCTAGTTCCAGTTCCAAGTATTTACTATTAGGAACAATATTTAATTCATTAGTGATACGGATTAATTTTTTCATCAACTCTATTTTTATTCGGGCAGTATTGAGTAAGGGAAGTTTTGAGTTTTTTGATTCTAATGCAGCAGTTATAATGAGTTGAGTTACATCAAGACAAATATTTTCTATTTTCATGAAAATGCCAAGTTTATGTTTCTTCGGCAATTTAGAACTTAATATATAAAATTTTTTGTAAAGTTCACAAATTCTATGCACGAGCGGAACTTCAACTTGTTGGGGGGGGGGGCTTAATAGTCATAATATTTTTGAAAAAATAATTTGCCTCGAAAACTTATTTTTGGCTTGGAAAGAATTCAAGAAGGGTAAAACTTCAAAACAAGATGTCCAAGAATTTGAGTTTAACCTGGAAGATAATATTTTTCAACTATACGAAGATTTAAAAGATAAATCTTATGTTCACTCTCCTTATGTTTCATTTTATGTAACTGATCCAAAATTAAGGCATATTCACAAGGCTTGTGTTCGGGATAGAGTTTTGCATCACGCTATTTTTAGAATTTTATACCAGATTTTTGACCGCAAATTTATATACGATTCTTATTCCTGTCGATTAGTAAAGGGGACTCATTGGGCCGTTAATCGATTGGAGAGTTTTATTAGAAAGTCGAGTTGTAATAATAATGGGCTTATTTATGCCCTAAAATGCGATGTTCGCAAGTTTTTTGACTCAATAGATAAAGCAAATTTAAAAAAGATTATCGCTAATAAAATTAAAGACACGGATTCTTTGTGGCTGATTTCAAAAATACTAGATAGCTTTTCTAAAACACCAGGCACTGGAACTTGCTTTTAAAATCAATGAGTTTTTGGAAGAACATTTGGCTTTATCTTTGCATCCGAACAAAGTTATACTAAGGAAATACCGGCAGGGGATAGATTTTCTGGGATATGTTATATTGCCATACCATAGAGTTATAAGAATGAAGACTCGCAATAGAGTTATTAGTAAAATAGGTATTAAACGAGAAGGATCTTACAATAATTTGATTTCTCAAGAATCGCTTAGACAATCACTAAATTCCTATCTCGGCATTCTAAAACACTGTAACGGGCATGATTTAGAGCACGAGATGATTTGGTTAAGCGGATGGGGTGAGATTGAAATTTAATCAATAATTGCATATTATTCATATATTATTATGTTAAAAGAAAAACTCCAAACCGATGTGAAGGAAGCATTGAAGGCCGGTGATAGCCAGCGACGGATGGTTTTGGGTTTGGTTTTAAGCGCGGTTAAGTCTCGCGAGCTTGAGAAAAGAGGCAAGTTAAGCAAAACAGAGCAGGACACATCAAAACTGGAAGAACTTAGCAAATTAAACGAGGAGGAAATTATTGAAGTAATTTCATCGGAAATTAAAAAAAGGAAAGATTCCATTGAACAATACAACAAGGGTGGACGTCCCGAGTTGGCCGAAAAAGAAAAAAGTGAGATTGAAATTCTGACAGAATATATGCCCGAACAAATGTCAGAAGATGATATAAGAAAAGTTGTTCAACAAACTATAAAAGATATGGCTTTGCCCGCCGAAGCTACTTTAGCGAAGGCGGGGCAAGTTATCGGCTCAGTAATGACCAAAGTCAAAGGCAAAGCCGATGGAACCACGGTTTCCAGGATAGTTAAAGAAGAACTATCTAAGTAGCCAGACTTATCCACTTGCATTAAGTTAAGGTGTACGTTATAATGTACATATGAATATAAAAAACATCATGTCCATATCCCAGGCTCGGAAAGAGATATTTTCTATCATGAAACAGGTCCAACAGCCAGGACAGCATTTTATGTTGACCGAAAAAGGTCGTCCTAAAATGGTTGTTCTTTCAGCATCGGATTTTGAATCGCTTGTGGAGACCGTAGACGTGCTTCGTGCTTTCCCTGATCTTGAAGATGATATTTCCGAGGCCGAGGGTGAATATCGCAAAGGAAACTATGCAACGCTTGATAAAATTCTTGCTGAAGAGGGTTATGTTAAAGTAACAGGAGGAAGGAAAAAACATGGATTACGAGGTCATTCTGCCAAAAAAAGTTAAAGATAGTCTCAATGGTATTCAGAAGCAATATAAAGACCAAATTCTGGTCGCGTTGAAAGGACTCCAAAGAAGCCCATTGTTGGGAAAAAAATTATGGGGTCAGTACAAAAGTTATCGCTCTCTCCGTGTGGGAGAATACAGAATTATTTATCAAGTTCGGGCTTCTGAACTCTTGATCCTGGTGATAAAAATTGGTAATCGACAAGGAGTATACTAAATTCAAAAATCGGTGAAATCTAGGTGGGGGAAAATAATGAAACTACAAAAACCGCCAAAATGGCGGTTTTTGTATGGCCTGGTTGATTTTTGAGTGAAAAGGCGTATAATTAGAATATGGTTGCCGGGTCAAATGGCGGCCTCCAGAGAGCAATTCCGCTCTTTGACAAAAAGCCGCAGAACAAGCTACGCCAGCGCCGGTCTCCGTTCTCGTCAGGCAGTTTCGTAACACTTCTGCCTTCTCTCTTGTACCCTTTGGAGCCGACTTGTTCGGCCCCAGCTCTTTTTATATAAATGTCCGTATTACGGACTTTTTAATTTAATGTTAAAATCTAGCTAATGTTAGATTTAGTATTTCAAAATTTAACCACCGACAAGCAGTTTAACGAAAATTTTTTCAAAAAAATACTTGAAATAGCAGGGGGGGAATTAAAGTTGGTAAATAAAAACATCAGTGTAAGTTTGAATTTAGTTGGAGAAGGAAAAATAAAAGAGTTGAATAAAAAACATATGAACAAAAACAAAGTTACAGATGTTTTGTCATTCCCGATGGAGGAGAGTGGTGACATGGGGGATATTTTTATCTGCTTGCCATTTGCCAAAAAAGAAGCAAAGAGCGAAAATGTAGATATAGAGATGAAACTTGCACAACTGACTGTGCATGGATTTTTACATTTAGCCGGATATGATCATGAGAAATCAGAACAAGAAGCTGAAAAAATGTTTAAATTAGAAAATAAAATTTTAGATAAACTAAATGGCTAGGTCTTATATTATTTCAGGGATAGATATCGGTAACTCTCAAGTCAAGGTTGTCATTGCCAAAATAAACGGCGATAGTTTGAGGCCTGAGATAATTGGTTCTGGAAGCGCTTTGTCTAATGGATTAAGAAAGGGAATGGTGGTGGATATGGAAGAAACAATCCAAAATGTCCACTCGGCTGTCCAAAGAGCTGAAGCGATGGCCGGGGTTAAAATTAAAAGCGTTTATTTAGCGGTAAATGGACTTCATATCAACACACAAACCTCAAGAGGCGTGATTGCTGTTTCAAGAGCAGACAATGAAATTTCTCAAAGCGACATTGACAGAGTTGTTAAAGCTGCTTCAGTTGTTAGTTTGCCGCCCAATAGAGAAATAATCCATGTAATTCCAAGGAACTTTATAGTTGACGGGACCGAATATGTTAAAAATCCTTTTGGTATGAAAGGGGTTCGTCTTGAGGCCGATGTTGTTTTGGTTGACGGATTATCACCTTATTTAAGAAATCTGGCTAAATGTGTAAATGAAAACAATATTGAAGTTGCTGGCCTTGTTTATGCTCCATTGGCATCGTCCCTATCTGTTTTAGATAAGAATCAAAAAGAATACGGGGTAGTCAACTTAGACTTTGGCGGAGGAACTTCTACTCTGACTGTTTATGAAGAGGCCGATTTACTGCATAGCGCAGTTTTGCCTATAGGTTCACGGCATATTACAAATGATCTGGCAGTAATGCTTAGAACTTCGCTTGATGTTGCAGAGAGGGTAAAACTTGAACACGGCTCAACTTCAACCGGCGAGGATATGAGGCGCCGAGGGGAAATTGATTTATCCGGTCTCCTCGGGGAAGAAGATTTCTTAATTCAGAAAAAACAGCTGATTAAAGTAATTGATGCCAGGGTTTATGAGTTGTTTGATATGGTAAACAATGAGTTGAAAAAAGTTTCAAAAAACGGACTTTTGCCAGCCGGAGTTGTTTTAAGCGGTGGCGGAGTTAATATGCCGGGCATTGCTTTGTTGGCGAAAGAAAGATTGCGCTTGCCGGTCAAAATAGCTAAGTCAATCCACTTTGAAGGTATATCAGAAATTGTTGACGATCCTTCTTTTGCTGTAGCTATGGGCGCGGTTTTGTGGGGGATAGAGCGGGAAACTGGAGGGGGTTATGGAAACAGGAAAATGTCGTCACAGTTAGGTAGTGATTTAGTTAAGAAGTTTGGGGATTGGCTAAAAAATTTCCTACCTTAGTCTCGAACTTGGTTTTATAAACAACTTATCCACAAAACCGACATCAAAATTTGCGTCGGTTTTTGATTTATGATAATACGAGGTATAAAGTAATTTTCTATTATGTCAGCTCAAGTAAAACCAGCATTTGAAACATTTGCCAGAATCAAAGTTGTAGGTTGTGGCGGTTCAGGTGGCAATGCTTTAGCCCGGATGATTGAGGCCAGAATTCATGGCGTTGAATTTATCGCTATTAATACAGACGCTCAAGCTTTGCATAATACTAACGCCCCCACAAAAATTCACATTGGTAAGAGCTTGACCAAGGGTCTTGGTGCGGGAATGAATCCTGATGTAGGCAAACAGGCAGCTATTGATACTAAGGAAGAAATAGGAACCGCTCTTAAGGGTTCGGATATGGTTTTTATAACTTGCGGGCTTGGTGGCGGAACCGGAACTGGCGCAGCGCCGATTGTTGCTGATATTGCTCGCGATATGGGCGCTCTTACTGTCGGGGTTGTTACTAAACCTTTTAGTTTTGAAGGAGCTCAAAGAATGAGAATAGCCGAAGACGGCTGGCATGGTTTGAGAGAAAAAGTTGATGCTTTGATTACCATCCCAAACGATAGGTTGCTTTCAATTATTGACCGCAAAACTCCTCTACTGGAATCGTTTGCTATTGTTGATGATGTTTTAAGACAAGGCGTTCAGGGAATTTCTGATTTGATCACCATCCCGGGTATAATTAATGTTGATTTTGCGGATGTTAAGGCAGTTATGGCTAACTCTGGCTCAGCGCTTATGGGTATTGGACGGGCTTCTGGTGAAGACAGGGCAATTGAAGCAGCTAAAATGGCAATTAATTCTCCTTTGTTGGAGGTTTCCATTGATGGAGCTAAGGGGGTTTTGTTTAATGTTTCTGGTAATACGGATTTGGCCATGGCTGAAATAAACGAAGCAGCCAGGATCATCACGGAACACATAGACAGTGATGCGAAAGTAATATTTGGCGCAGTTTTAGATGACAAACTTAAAAAAGGGGAAATTAAGATAACAGTTGTCGCAACAGGATTTAATAATGGCCACGCCGTTCATCCTCGGCCGGCCACAGTCCAGCAAAGACCTAATTTGTTTGATAATAATTCTCACGAGGTTAAGAAACCAATTGTTGCCAGTCACGGCAATGGCAACGGTAATACTAACGGCACTCTAAGAGAATTTGTAGATGCTTCGGTAACAGATGATGATTTGGATATTCCAGCGTTTATCAGAAGGAAGATGAAATAGATATTTATAAGTTTATACTAAACAATAAAACTCGTTTTTAAACGAGTTTTATTTTTGGCGTAGATTTATTATGATGTTATAATTTAAATATGGATAGAACAAAAATTACTTATGGCGGTTGGTATCAAAGAACCACACTCCATCTAAGTGAAATATGTGACCTGATGGCTTTTGGCAAATCAAATTTAGACTTGGATAAAAACAAACTAATTGAATTTAAAAATAATCTGGGGATAGAAACAATAACCAGAGAAGCTGGGTACTTGGAATTTGTCAGGGCTAAAACAAAAGAAGGCATAGAAATACGTTATTATGAAGATGGACTTTATATATTAGAACTGGATTCCGAAGATATTAAGCAGGGCTCAAAATTGTTAGAAAATTATTTTAACAACAAACTTAATCCCGCCATCTCATATATTTTTTCTTTAGGCGCCCCCACTCCGAAAGAGTTGGCTAATATAAAAACAACTCACCCGACGGTAATAACTATTATTGCCGATGAACCCGTTAGTTTCAAAATAGATCCCGACCAATTCGGATCGGTTTACAGTACAATACAAAGTAAAGATATACTAGTTCACAAAACACCAAGGTTTCTGTTTATTGTAAGCAAACAAAATCTTGCTTCAATACGCGAACTCGTTGAAATGCAGATATTTTTTAGAGAGTTTAAGGATCAACTGGAAAAATATTTAAATATTCATCGCCATATTTGGGAAGAAATTTCAGATATTAAAGAACGAGGCTATATTAGTGGAAGCGAAATAGAGCTTTTAAGATCACGCCTTGATAGCTATCAAAAAACAGTAAGTTTAATTAGTAACAGGATAAATCAGATGGGGTCTTATATTAGAACTCGCTCATCTATAGCAAAAGGTTTCCAATTAGAGGACTATCTGGTCAAGTTGTTCCAGTTTAAATTTGAAATTTTGACCGATACTCTGGACTATATTAAAGAGGTTTGGAAGATGACTACTGATTATTTGTCTTCAGCTGTTCAGATAATTGTTGAAATTAAAAATCAAAGCACAACCAGAGGCATCCAATCCTTACAATTAATCACAAGTATTGGCGTTGTTGCTGGTATATTGGGGTATATTTCCAAGACAGAGTTACCTCAAATGACTGGAATCGGTGGTTTATACTTTGCATTGATAATGGCTACTACTTGGTTTATCAATTATACTGTAACTAGAATTTATAAAAATAAGAAATATAAGCTTAAATTTGCTGAAAGAGCTAAGGATATTTAACTTATCAACAGTTTTTAGCTATTGAATAATTTTTTGATGGAGTTAAAATTAAATTAGTGAGTGTTGAAATTAATAAACACACGTTTAGTTGAATAAATCCCGCCTTAAGGCGGGCCGCTTCTTCTAAAGAAGCGAGTCTCGCTCAAAAGAGCGGGTTCAAACATCTCTAGTAGGCCAAAATATCGCCTTAGGGGCGATATTTTGGCAATAAATTAAAATGGATTACCGCAAACAAATTCAAACAATAGAATACGAACCGCTAGATTATGAGAATACTATCAGTGAAGCTGTTCCCGGTAATGGTTTACACAAAACTGGTTTTGTGTGGAATAGACTTTTCGGCGATTCTCACCCGTATGAAGAAATTCAATGGGAAAAAAGAACTGCAAAGATTGTTAAAGGCGATGGAACTATTGTTTTTGAACAACACAATATTGAGGTTCCTTCTTTCTGGACTCAAACTGCTACCGATATCGTTGCTTCTAAATATTTCCGTGGCCAACTTAATACTTCTGAAAGAGAACATAGCGCTAGGCAAATGATTGACCGAGTTTCTGACACTATGGCTAAATGGGGATTGAAAGATCATTATTTTGCTTCTCCTGAAGATGCTCAAAATTTTTCTCTAGATCTCAAATGGATACTTATTAACCAATACGCCGCTTTTAATAGCCCGGTTTGGTTTAATGTTGGCGTTCACGAACGTCCGCAGTGCAGTGCCTGCTTTATCCTTGCCGTAGAGGATAACATGCAATCAATTCTTGATTGGTATCGTGACGAGGGCTGGATATTTAAATATGGATCTGGAGCCGGAACCAACTTATCTAAATTAAGATCATCTAAGGAACCGTTGTCTAAGGGTGGATTTTCTTCGGGACCAGTTTCATTCATGAAAGGCGCTGATGGAGTTGCTAATTCTATCCGTTCAGGTGGAACTACTCGCCGGGCAGCCAAAATGGTTGTTTTAAATATTGATCATCCTGATGTAAAAAACTTTATTTACTGTAAAAAAATAATTGAGGATATGACCAAAGCTCTGGCCCAATCTGGAATCAAGGACTCAATTACGGCTGATATTTTTGATCCTTATACTCTCTTACCTTACCAGAATGCCAATAATTCTGTGCGAGTAACCGATGAGTTTATGAAAGCGGTTGAAAACGATTCCTTGTGGGACTTAAAAGCGGTAACAACAGGCGAGAGTATTGAAAAGATGAGAGCCCGCGAAGTAATGGACTGGATGGCTGACGCGGCTTGGCATAGCGCTGATCCTGGTATTCAGTATGATACAACCATTAATGATTGGCATACTTTGACTGAAACAGGAAGAATTAACGCTTCTAACCCTTGTTCAGAATACATGTCAATTGATAATAGCGCCTGCAATCTGGCTTCGCTTAATTTGCTTAAATTTACGAAAGAAGACGGTTTATTTGATGTAGATCTTTTTAGAAAGGTAGTTGATACGATGATTTTAGCAATGGATATTGTGGTGGATAATTCTTCGTATCCTACAGAAAAAATTACTCAAAACGCCATAGATTTTCGTCAACTTGGTCTTGGTTACGCCAATCTCGGCTTACTCCTTATGATCATGGGCTTGCCTTATGATTCTGAAAAAGGAAGAATTGTTGCTGGTCAGATTACTTCACTTTTATGCGGCGAGGCTTACAGAATGTCAGCCCTTGTTGCTGATATTAAAGGCCCATTTAACGGTTATCAGTTAAACAGAGAGTCAATGCTTGGTGTAATTGAAAAGCACACTGAAGAAGCAGAGAGACTTTATCGTAGAGCGGTTAAATTAGAAACAGAAGACGATAGTCTGACCAATTATTCTCGCATTGTTTGGAACGATGCTTTAACTGCCGGACGTAAATACGGAGTTCGCAACTCGCAAGCCACCGTCCTTGCTCCTACTGGCACGATTGCTTTTCTTATGGACTGCGATACTACCGGTATTGAGCCGGAGCTGGCATTGGTAAAATACAAGAAACTTGTCGGTGGAGGAACGCTCAAACTGGTCAATAATCAGGTTTCTAGGGCTTTGAACAAACTAGGATATTCCGACGAACAAATAGGAGATATATCCAATCATTTACTTAAAAGAGAAACTATTGAAGGTTCTCCACATCTTCTGGAAAATGATTTACCGGTTTTTGATTGTTCATTTAAAGCAATGAGTGGCGAGAGAAGCATTCATTATATGGGTCATGTCAAAATGATGGCGGCTGCCCAGCCGTTTATATCAGGAGCAATTTCAAAGACAGTCAATTTGCCAAGTGACGCCACAAGAGAAGATATCAAAGACGTTTTTGTCCAAGGTTGGAAGCTGGGGCTTAAAGCCATTGCTGTTTATCGCGACGGTTGCAAATCTATCCAACCCCTGAATACATCTAAAGAGGGCAAGAGCGAATTGATTGAAAAAATAAACGGTTATACAAGAGTAAAATTGCCTGACGAACGTCCGTCTGTTACCCATAAATTTTCAGTCGGTGGATTTGAAAGCTATCTTACTGTTGGGTTTTATCCTGATACGGGTAAACCCGGAGAAACATTTATTACTACCGCTAAAGAGGGAAGCACGGTATCCGGGTTATTTGATACGATTGCAACTCTTGTCTCAATGTGTCTGCAGTCAGGTATTCCACTCAAGACTTTGGTTAAAAAATTCAAGGATGTTCGTTTTGAGCCGTCAGGATTTACAAATAATCCAGAAATTCCAACTGCCAAGTCAATTATGGACTACGTTTTCAGGTATATAGGAATGAAATACTTAAGTCCAAGTGAAAGAGAAGAATTATTTGGCCCAGATGCCAATAGTTCTAATGGCAGTTATTTGGCTCAACTTGAAAAACAAAATGAACCAATTCTGGCTTCAGTGCCTGTTCAACAAATTAAGGCGAACGAATTTGCTGTGGTTGCTAACTCTGATGCCCCAGCTTGTGCTAATTGCGGGACATTGATGATGAAAGCAGGTTCCTGTTATTCCTGCTCCAACTGCTTTACAACGACGGGCGTTTGTAATTAGAATTATGGTCAGTTTAAAAGAAAAAGGAGGTGATCCCTCCTTTTTCTTTTTGGCCAAAATTTGATAAGGTTTCCTGAATGTATCACAAGTCCCAGGTGTTTTTTTATCTGCTCTCGGCTTTTATCGGCGGGGTTTTGTTGGCCTCTCTTTTTAATTTTTCTCAAACTTTAATCTGGGTAACTTTAGTGGTTGTTGTCGGTGTCGTTATGTTGGCTGGTGAGAATAAGCTTGCTTTGTTGGTAGTAGCGATGATTGTGTTTTTGATTGTCGGAGCAGTTCGTTTCAATCAATTTGATTTATCTAAAAACTCGCTGGAAAAACTTGTTGGTCAAAAGGTGGTTTTGACTGGCTACATTGATAGTGAACCAGAGACTAAAGAATCTATCCAAAGGTTTGTATTGAAGACTGGTAAAGAGAGGGTGTTGGTTACGGCCAGCAGTTATCCTAAGCGTGAGTTTGGTGACTTTATTGAAGTTCAGGGTAAATTAGAGTTGCCTCAAAATTTTTCGGAAGATTTTGACTACATAACCTACCTTAAAAAAGATGGAATCAAACTTATTTTATTTTTTCCTGAAATAGAAACCGCGGGTAAAACCCAGCTTGATTTTAGTGAGAATATTAAGTTAAACATATATAGAAAAATATTTGCCGTAAAAGAAAAATTTGAAAAAGCCATTAACCTATCAATCCCTGAACCAAATGCGTCATTCATCAATGGTATTTTGCTTGGTAGCCGGCAGAATATACCGGATGATCTTAAGGAAGCATTTAACAAAACCGGCACGACTCATGTTTTAGCCATCTCCGGTTACAATATAATGATTATTTCAGAGGCGATTTTGTTGGGATTGATTTGGTTTTTCAGGCGACGGGTGGCTTTTTGGATTTCAGTGGCGGTTATAATTTTATTTGTTATCTTGACTGGAGCTTCGGCATCGGTTGTGCGGGCGGCGCTTATGGGATTACTTCTCTCTTTTGCCAACGGTTATGGCCGATTATATGACCAGAAAAATTCTATTATTCTTGCCGGTGCGGCAATGGTTTGGATAAATCCTTTTGTTCTTGTTTTTGATATTGGATTTCAATTATCTTTTGCCGCTGTTTTAGGATTAATCTATTTATATCCGCAGATTGACTCAAAACTTTATAAATTACCAAAGTTTGGCAATTTGAAGGAAATAACCCTGATGACCCTATCTGCTCAAATTGCCGTTGCCCCGCTTTTGATATATTATTTTGGCAATTTTTCATTAATATCTTTGCCGACCAATGTTCTTATTTTACCGTTTATTCCCATAGCAATGCTAACTGGTTTTCTGGTCGGTTTAGTTGGAATAGTTTCACCCTTGGCCGGTCAAATAATCGGTTATGTTGCCTGGGCAATATCGACTTACCAGATAGAAGTTGTCAATTTTATGAGTTTGTGGTAAAAAGTCTATTAATAGTCTGAGAGTTATTTAAAAAGGACAGAAAAAATGACCAACGATTTAAGCAAGCCATTTTATACTTCAGTCCAAAATCATACTTCTGATAAGTGTCCCAGTGATAAGAAAGAAATAGTGGACGGTTTAAATAAGGCAGTAGAAGCAACCAAAAGAAAAATTGATCAATACAAGAAAAACAAATTTGACACGTCAGAACTGGAAACTCACTTAAAGAATCTTGAAAATTGGTTAGAAAGAGAAAGTAAGAAATAAGTCGGTAAAACCGGCTTTTCTTTTTGTTTAAAATTGTGCTAAAAGTGTTTAATGAAATCTAGGCAACTCGGTTTAATGCATTTAGTAATACTTCTTTGCTTATCAGTTTTTGCTTTCTCAACCCACTCCGCCGCTTCCCAAAAAGACGGTCTACTTAAGATATATTTCTTTAATGTAGGGCAAGGCGATAGTATTTTTATTGAAACGCCGTCGGGGCATCAGATATTGATTGATGGCGGGCCGGGAGGTAAGGTTTTGTCTAAGTTGGGAGGAGTGATGCCGTTTTATGATAAGAATATTAATTTAGTGGTAATGACTCATCCTGATGCGGACCATGCTTCGGGGTTAGTCGAGGTATTAGAGAAATACGAAGTTGAAAATGTTGTTTTTTCTGATATTGAAAGCGAGAAGGCGCTATATCTGGCCTGGAAAGAATTGGTTGAAAAAGAGGGCGCTAATATTATTGATCCAATACTGGGTAAAATAATTGATTTGGGTGATGGAGTAATCTTACATATTATTTATCCGTCTGAATCACTTACTGGACAAAGATTTGATAAGACAAATAATAACTCAATTGTGGCGATGCTTGATTATAAAGATTTAGAAGTTTTATTAACTGGAGACATAGAAGTAAAAGGAGAGCGGGCGATTTTGATTGAGGGTGTGGATGTTGACGCAGATATTTTGAAGATTGCTCACCATGGCTCCAAAACTTCAAGTATGGAAGAGTTCTTGTCAGCAGTCAGTCCAGAAGTGGCGGTTATTCAAGTTGGCGCTGAAAATCGCTATAGTCATCCGACAGAAGAAGTATTGAAAAGATTGGACGATTTTGGTATAAAATATTATCGCAATGACTTGGATGGAGATATAAAAATAACAAGTGACGGAAATAGTTTTATAATAAATTAAAATGTCACACAAAATACAAAAAGAACAAACATTGATACTAGCCAAGCCGGATGCTCTGCAAAGAGGAATAGTCGGAGAAATTATAAAGAGATTTGAAACTCGTGGTTTTAAGGTTGTTGGAATAAAAATGGTTAAGCCATCGGCTGAACACATTAAGAAACACTACCTAGCTACAAAGGAACAGCTTGAGGGTATGGGCAATAAAAGCCTTGAGAATCTTAGACAGCTTGGCCTTGATGCCATGAAAATACTGGGGACTGATAATGTTCTTGAAATTGGAAAGATGATTAATAACTGGAATTTTGAATTTTTGTCTTCAAGTCCGGTGGTGGCCATGATTTTTGAGGGACCGCATGCAGTAGAAATGGGCAGAAAAATAGTAGGAAACACTTTGCCTTTTAAAGCTGACATCGGCACAATAAGAGGGGACTTTTCTGTCGATTCTTCTACTTTGGGTAACTTTAATAAGAGACCAATTAGAAACATAGTTCACGCTTCCGGTTCTGTGTCTGAAGCAAAAAGAGAGATTGGCCACTGGTTCTCCTCAAAAGAGATTTTTCAGTATAAACGAGTTGATGAATCAGTAATGTTTGACTAAACGCGTAAGTCCTATAATTATCAACTTTTGATAATTAGAAATTAGTAAGTGGAAATTGTATAATTAAATTAGGTTCTTCTGTTTTTGCCCAAGCTTTAGGACAAATTGTCTATCTAGGGACTCTCATATCTTGCAATCTTGGAGAAGCTTCATGTTTGAAGATTCCGACAGGTTGCATTGCGGAGACCCACCAGCCAAAAAGCTAAAGTCTTAGCGATAACGGAAGGGCCACCTTAAAACCGCCTGGAGGCGGTTTTAAGGTGGTAATGGGTAGATTGTCGGGCTGCCGCGAATTGAACGCGGATCGCACGCACCCCATGCGTGAATAATAGCCTTTATACTACAGCCCGATCTATTCTTCTTCTTTTTTGCCCGTGAAGTATCCTTCTCCCCGCAGAGCTTGTTTTAGAGGAGAGTATTCTTGGAGACTACTTGAATTAAAACCGGAAAAATAGTCTTCTATCATTTTGGCAACTTCTTCCCGGTTTCGGACTAGATAGTCAACAACTTTCATTTGCCCTTGAGTTAGACCTTGAGAAGTAGACAAGTTTGTAAGTATTTCCATTATCTGATTATGAATCCTTGCCTTGTCTTCATCGGATGTTTGTTCTTCTTTAATTTTGTTTTTTTGTTTTCTGGATCTGTATTCCGGAGAAAAATCCATTTGTCGTTTAGCCTTAGCGCTAACTGCTCTCCCGTAATAAGTTCGGAGAAGGTCTAAAAATTTTTCTTTTCTTTTATCTCTTTCTTCAGTGGTGCCTTTTCCGGCATCAAAAATTTCTAAAATGTATCTTATTTTAGATTGAGCGCTAAGAGTTTTAACATCATAAGGCGTTTCGCTCTTATGTGTTGGTATTTCTTTGGACATTTCTCTTTTTAATCCTTATTTGGTCCTATTGAGTGTCTTGATGCAGTCGGTGCAGATTTTTATTCTTTTGCCGTCAATTTTTGCCCACTGGAGGTTTGGGTAGCGGCGGGATTTGGAGGTTGGATTATAATGGCCTCGCAAAAGGACACGAGTTGTGACCATTCGTGAGCTCTTGCCGCAGTTTTTACATTTAGTTGCCATAGATTTAATTTCCTTGATAGTATATCTCAAACTTGCTATCCTTGCAAGTATTATGGAAAGCCTACTGCTCCCCATTTTTTATATAGTCGTGATTTTGTATTCCGTCACCATACATGAGGTTTCTCACGGACTGATGGCTAATTCACTGGGCGATAATACGGCGAAAAACCTCGGCCGTCTAAGTCTTAACCCTATTAAGCATATTGATTTGTTTGGCTCTGTTCTGTTACCGCTTTTTCTGTTTTTCACTACAGGTTTTGTTTTTGGTTATGCTAAGCCGGTCCCATACAATCCCAACAACTTGGTTGACCGAAAATACGGTCCAGCCAAGGTAGCTATTGCTGGACCGTTATCTAATTTTACTCTGGCTCTTCTTTTTGGCCTAACTCTTCGTTTTGCGCCAGATCTGTTTATTTCTCCGATGGTTTTTGAACTTTTTTCTTATATTGTTTTGCTTAATTTAGTGCTTGGTATTTTTAACCTGTTTCCTGTTCCGCCGCTTGATGGCCACTGGCTGTTAATGACATTTCTTCCGCCAAGAATGAATTCTCTGAAGGTTTATATTTACAAAAACAGCTTTATCTTATTTCCGATATTTTTAGTTGTTTTTATTGTCTTCGTTTCCCCGATTATTTATTGGTTTTTCAGACTTATTACGGGTACTGGGTTGTAAAAGTTCGGATTGTTGATAATTTTTTTTGACACATAGCTGGACAGAAAATATAATAAGAATACATGCACAAGAAACTTCTCTTATTGTTTGCAGTTTTTTCCTTATCAGTATCTTGTCCAGCCCTTGCATATATTGAAGTCTCCGGCACTATCTCAACCAATACCACCTGGCAATATGGCGATGTATATGTTGTTACGGGAGATGTAACTGTTAATTCTGGTGTTCAATTAACCATTGAGCCAGGCACGATAGTTAAATTTGATACAGACAAATCGTTAATCGTTAACGGCGAGTTCTCTTCTTATGGTAATGCATCTAGCAAGTCATATTTCACATCATTTAAAGATGACTCTATAGGCGGTGATACAAACGGCGATGGAACATCCACTACTTCCACTAAAGATGATTGGGGGACGATACAAGTTAATAGTGGAGCCAGCGTGAGTATGACATATTCCACTATTCGTTTTGGAGGAAGTACGCCACAAGATACTAACTTTGATATTAGTGGCGGCACTTTCAGCATATTCAATTCAACAATAGCTTCAGCCTCTGACAACTTTGATATTACTGGCGGCATAGTATCAATCACCAACAATACTATTAAAGATACCACCGACCATGGTTTAACTGCCGGCGGTTCAGGAACTCTTACACTTAACAACAACACCTTCACAGATAACGGGGATGTTGCTGACACTACTGATGGCGTTGCCTATATTGATTTCAGTGATGGTTTAATCTTGACTTCATCCGGTAACACTTCTTCTGGCACTGGAAGAAAAGGATTTGTGGTTGCCGGTCCAATGGATGAAAGCCAAACTTGGACCGCTCAAATACCGTATATTATTGACGACAGCGGTTTCACTGTTTCTTCCGGTAAAATATTAATGCTTGATTCAGGTGCTATTGTTAAGTTTGAGGGTACTTCTTCCCAGCTTAGTATAAACGGACGACTTAATGCTTCTGGTTCTCTAGGCTCACCCGTATATTTCACTTCTTACAAAGATGATATCGGGGGCGATACAAACGGAGACAGCTCTTCAACTTCGCCTACTTTTAAAGACTGGCAGAGTATTTCCATAAATTCCGGATCCACTGCATCTGTGAGTCATGCGGTTATAAGGTATGGGGGGATGAATAGCGGAGACTTTTATGTTACCGGCGGCGCTCTGGATGTCTCTGATTCAATAGTTGCTTCAACATCAGAGAATGGCTTCAAAGTTACCGGAGGTAAAGTTGATATTCAAGACAGCGTTCTTAATGGTCATGATCAAGCAATAGAACGATCCTCAAGCGGAACGGTAACAGTTTCCGGCAGTCATTTTTATGACAATTCCGATTTTGCCATATACAGCACCAATACATCTGTTATAGCCAGAAACAATTATTGGGGAGATTCTTCCGGACCATATCATTCATCGTTAAACTCCGGTGGCGCTGGTAATATTCTTAATAGTAACGTGACGGACTTTGGACCGTGGCTTACCCAATGGCCGGCTGAAGGTAGTCCTATAACCGGTTTCATCAATTCCGATCAAACCTGGTCGGGAACTACTCCGTTTGTAATCGGAGAGGATGGACTCACGATTAAACCCGGCAAAACTCTTACTATCAGTCCGGGAGTTATTGTTAAGTTCGCGAGTACTAGTTCGCATTTCGATGTTGATGGAAGACTGGATGCTCAGGGGACTTATTCAAATCCTATATATTTTACGTCCTATAAAGATGACACGGTTGGAGGCGATACCAATGGGGACGGGGGAGGGAGTACACCTTTGTTTGGTGACTGGAATTCAATAAGGATAAATTCTGGTTCAACTGCCAGTATGAGTTATTCATCAATAAAATATGGAGGAACCGCTGATGATGGCACATATTCAAATGTTTATGTAGGCGGAGGCTATATTGAAATTAATAGATCAACGATAGCCGAAAGTTATTTTTATGGCATAGGCATAGCTGATGGATTGGCAAGTGTTTCCGAAACCTGGTTTAGCAATAATGCTTATTATGGAATTTACAATAATACGGCTAATACAGTAAATGCCGAGAATAATTACTGGGACAGCTATACTGGCCCATATCATTCTTCAACAAATCCTTCTGCGTTTGGGGATCCAGTTAGCGATTATGTTGATTATAATCCTTGGCATCATATTACTGGCTCTGGTTCAGTGCAAAATGGCCAACTAAAATGGACGGGTTCTACTGATTATATGGTTGATTGGTTGGACGCAGTTGATACTTGGAATGATCTGGGCTTAGTTAATATAGCCTCAGATTCAGAAGAGTATTTATTTGTTCGTGACGTAGAAAATTGGACAAGTGTTTCTTGGACAGCAGAATGGAATCCTTTCTTTGATCCTGACCAGATAAGACTAAATAAGGATTATATGGAAAACTTTGACGAGGGTGATGGTCGTTTGAATACTATTCTTCATGAATTAGGTCATGCTTTAGGTTTGGGACATAGTATTATAAATAATGTCATGTATGAATTTGTGGGCGATGGTAAATCAACATTGTTAGGAACACAGGATATTTATGATTATAATTATATATGGGGACATTAAATTAAATGATTTGGATAGATAAAAATTTAACTTGGGTAATAGCAGGTTTTATTATAGGTTTATTACTTGGAGTCTGGTTTTTTTATAAGCTTGCAATATACCCATATAGTAATAATTTACTTGTAATGTCATCGCAACAATTTATTAATTCCAACATTAATAAATAAAAACATGAAAAGTCGTATTTTAAAATTTATTCTAGGACTTATATTCGGGTTTTTGGTTGGATTTCTAGGATATTATATGCTCCCCCAATATTGGCCTAAACCAAAAGAAGGTTTGGGAATAAGTAATGTTCGTGAAATTCATGCTAGCTACCCTACAGATTACGAGAATGATCAAAAACTAATGGGTGCTTCTCATCACGTTTTTGTTGTAAAAATTATTAAAGAATTAGGAGTCCAAGAATTTTACGATACCCCCTTTACTCAATTTGAAGTCGAGATTATTCAGAATATAAAAGGTGACTGGGAGGAGTCGGCAATTATAAGCCAGGAAGGAGGATATAAAGATGGAGTTTTGTGGACTATGGAATATAATGGCAATCCTGATGATTATTTATTTAAGCCAGGCGAAACATACATTCTTGCTACAAGATTTAGTCCAGGAAGTAGATGGCATACTCTCAACCCTCATCCCAATGCTCGCAAAACAATATCAGAGGACCCAAACCTGACCAAAGAACAACTTGTGGAAATAGCAAAAAATGACCCCAAAGTCCAAGCTCTCCAGGAAGCATACCAATATGAGATTCTCTTGGATGCCGATATTTATCACAACAACACTCTAAATAGCTACAAATCTCTTCACCCGGAGGAAGAAAAACCCAAGGAATAACCTCAAAACCAACGGCTCATAAAATGAGCCGTTGGTTTTATCGTTTGACATAGATGGTTCTTATTTGTTAAACTATTCAAGATCCAGAACTAGAAGGTCTTATTTTATTGTATCAATATGCCCACATATCGTCAGTTACTAAAACGACCAAGAAGAAAATCCAAAGCGAAGACAAAATCGCCGGCTTTGGAGTACGGATTTAATACTATACAGAACAGGCCCAAATATTATCCCTCATCTTTTAAAAGGGGAGTTTGCATTCAAGTCAGAACAATGACTCCTAAGAAACCTAACTCGGCTTTGAGAAAAGTTGCTCGTGTCAGATTAACCAACGGCATGGAAGTAACGGCCTATATTCCGGGAATCGGCCACAATTTACAAGAACATTCAGTAGTGGTACTTAGGGGCGGAAGGGTTAAAGATTTACCGGGAATAAGATATCATATAGTAAGAGGAGTGTTAGACAGCACTGGTGTAGAGGGACGAATGCAGCAGCGAAGTAAGTATGGCGCCAAAAAGGCCAAATAGGAATGTTTAAACATTTAAATATTTAAATATAACCCAATGCGCAGACCCGTAAAAAAGAAAACTCATCTTGAAGCCGATATAAAATATTCTAATCTTTTAGTTGCCAAATTAACTAATTACATAATGAGGAGTGGCAACAAAGCGGCGGCTATGAAAATTGTTTATGGCGCTTTTGATATTCTTGAGAAAAAAACAAACAAACCGGCTTTGGAGGTTTTTGAAAAGGCAATGGAAAACGTAACTCCTCAAATGGAACTTCGTTCAAGAAGAGTGGGCGGAGCTAATTACCAGGTGCCGATAGAAGTTCGGCCTGAAAGAAAAATTGCTTTGGCTTTGCGCTGGATAATTATTGCGGCCCGTGCTCAAAAAGGCAAACCAATGAGAGAAAAGTTGGCCGAAGAATTATTGAATGCAGCCAATAATACTGGAAATGCGGTTAAGAAGAAGATGGATGTACATCGCATGGCGGAGGCTAACAAGGCATTCGCCCATTTCGCCTGGTGAAATAGTTGTGTGTTTGCCTGGCCAACTAAAACTTAAGGCCTACGGCAAACCACAGGGGCTTGGGCGATTTCTTCGTTAGAGCTTTCCGTTTGACCTCGCCGTACTATTAAGTACGTCTCGGCTAATACTCAAGCTCTGCCTCGAACTCGCCTCAAGCACACAACTATTTCAGAATTAAAGAAAGAACCATCAATGAAAGAATTTTTGAATCGTAATTAAGTGATCGGAATAAAAACAAAAGCCACTTAGCGTGGCTGGAAAAATCTGTCTTCTATTGGTTTTGGTTTGTATGGAAATAAGGAATTGTCACAAAATTCGATTAACAATAGGCCAATCCCAAAGGAAATATAAGCGAAAATGGGCAGTATCCAAAGCAAAGTGAGTTTGGTTGGATATCCTGGAAATTCTTTTTCCCCAAGTGGAGTATTATTTGCAAGGATGATTCCAATTACGAGATAAACCACAATTCCAAACAGAATCCAAATCATAATGTCTCCTTGTTAAAGATAAAACTAAACCATAAAGTAACAAATTATTCATATTTAGTCAATGGCCGATTATCCAATAAATAAAATTAGAAACTTCGGAGTAATAGCTCACATAGATGCGGGTAAAACAACCACTAGTGAGAGGATTCTTTTTTATACCGGAATTTCTCATAAAATAGGCGAAGTTCATGAGGGTGATACAGTAATGGACTGGATGGAGCAGGAGCGAGAGAGGGGAATAACTATTACCGCCGCCGCCACGACTGCCTATTGGTCGCCGACTGATTCAAAAGACCCAGCCGGAGATAAAGTTAAATTAAATATTATTGATACGCCGGGACATATTGATTTCACTATTGAGGTCAAAAGATCTCTTAGGGTTCTTGATGGAGCGGTTGTTGTTTTTGACGGTGTGGCTGGAGTAGAACCGCAATCAGAAACAAACTGGCGCTATGCCGATGATTATCAAGTTCCCCGCATTTGTTTTATTAATAAACTTGATCGGCTAGGAGCTTCTTTTGACCGTTCATTTCAATCTATTCTTGAAAGACTTTCTCCTAATGCAGTTAAACTTCAAATTCCGGATGGCCATGAAGACCAGTTCCAGGGAATTGTTGATTTGTTAACGATGGAGTATTTTACTTTTGAAGGTCCTAAGGGAGAGAAAATAATCAAAGGTGCTATTCCCGAAAATCTTAAAGCTGAAGCCGAAAAAGAAAGGGCTAATACAATTGAAAAAATAGTTGAGCAGGATGATCAGGCCATGGCCGATTATCTTGAAGGTAAAGAAATAAGTTTGGAAAGATTGCGAACTATCCTAAGAATAGCAACCTTAAATAATAAAATTTTCCCGGTTTTGTGTGGTTCTGCCCTGAAAAACAGAGGAGTCCAATTGGTTCTTGATGCGGTGGCATATTATTTACCATCTCCGGTGGATATTCCTCCAACTAAGGGAACTATTGCTAAGACCGGCGAAATTAAAGAGATTGCGGCTGATGACAATGCGCCTTTTACTGCGTTGGCTTTTAAAACAGCTACTGATCCGTTTGTTGGATCACTTACATTTTTTAGGGTTTATTCGGGCAAATTGGCTTCGGGGTCTTACGTTTTAAATACCAGAAGCGGTCAGCAAGAGCGTATTAGCCGTATTGTCAGATTACATGCTAACCAAAGAGAAGAAATTAAAGAAATATATGCCGGCAATATTGCGGCAACGGTTGGCATGAAAGATACCAAAACCGGCGATACTCTTTGCGATCCAGATAACCCAATAGTTTTGGAGGGTATAGATGTTCCGGAGCCGGTCATATCTTTGCGAATTGAGCCCAAGACTAAAGCTGATCAGGAGAAAATGGGCATTGCCTTGAGAAAGCTTTCTGATGAGGATCCGACTTTTAGAATTAAAACTGATACAGAAACAGCTGAAATGATTATTTCGGGTATGGGCGAACTCCATCTGGAGATTATCGTTGACCGCATGAGAAGAGAGTTTGGTGTGGGTGTTAATGTTGGCCGACCCCAAGTGGCCTACAAGGAAACGATTAGCGCAGAAGCTCAAGCTGAAGGTAAATATATTCGTCAATCTGGTGGCCGTGGTCAATATGGCCATGTTTGGTTAAGGGTTGAGCCAAAAGAAAGGGGAAGTGGATTTGAATTTGTTAATGCCATTAAAGGAGGTTCTGTTCCAGAAGAATTTATTAATCCGACAGAAAAAGGTGTTCGAGAAGCTTTGGATAAAGGTGTTCTGGCCGGCTTTCCTTTGGTGGATATCATGGTGACCTTATATGACGGTTCTTATCATGACGTTGACTCTTCTGAAATCGCTTTCAAGATAGCCGGAGCGATGGCTCTTCAGGAGGCGGCTAAAAGAGCCAAGTTGGTCTTGCTTGAACCAATTATGAAGTTAGAAGTAATTACTCCAGAAAGATTTATGGGTGAATCCACTGGAGATTTAGCTTCAAGACGGGGACAGATTTTAAATATTAATGATCGTGGAAGCTTGGGTCTAAAAGTTATTGAATCTAAAGTTCCTCTTGCTGAAATGTTTGGTTATGCCACGACCTTGCGATCATTGACTGAAGGCAGAGGAACGTTTACTATGGAGTTCAGTCATTATGAGATTGTGCCGAATAATGTATCTCAGCAGATAATTGAAGGTAAGAAATAAAATTATGAGTTCTGAACAACCCAAAATAGACCAAGAAGATTTAAAAGAAGAGATTAAATTTAAAATTGAAATGATTCAGAGAAGGATTCACGCTTTATCCGATATTGGAGAAAAGTTTGACGACCCAGCTTTAGAAGTAGAGCAGGATAGATTAGTTCTTGATGCTAATCTTGAGATAACGGGTTTGCAAAAATTATTAGCCAGTATTATGGAGGATATCAAGAAAAGAGAATACTAATAAATCATGGATATAAACGAACTGAAAAAATTAATAAAGGATTCTACCTCTGTTTTGGTTTTGGATAATGGGGAGCCGTCATTTGTAATCCTAGGATATGATACATATAAGAATATGGCAGTAAATGTTAATACGGAAAAAGAAGTAACAATTAAACATCCGACCAACAACGGTTCAATTAGTTCCAATGGCCGAAGTTTTCACGATAAAGAGACAGAAATACTAGACAGATTAAACAAAGAGATTTTGGCCTTAAAGAGCCAGATTGAAGCCGAAGAAAAAGGGTTGAATAGTCCACATGTTGACTAAGTTAAGTGTGTTTGTTAGAATAGACATTACTTGTTTGTTATTATGGTAATCTAGCTTTTTAGCTTTTCAGTTTTTAGCTTTCCTAGCCAGTTCAGCTGGCCTTAGCTACTAACTATTTGCTACTAGCTATTAGCTAATCAATGGCAGGAAAATTTGAAAGAACCAAGCCGCACTTGAATGTCGGCACTATCGGTCACGTTGACCACGGTAAAACTACTCTTACCGCGTCGATTTTGCATACTTTAAATTTGTTTAAGGATGAGGGTTACAGCGCTCGAGCTGAAGGTGTTGACCAAATAGACAACGCCCCCGAGGAAAGAGCCAGAGGTATTACCATTGCTTTGCACCATTCAGAATACGAAACACCTAAGAGGCATTATGCCCACGTTGATGCTCCTGGCCACCAGGACTACATCAAAAACATGATTACCGGCGCCGCTCAGATGGATGCTGCAGTTTTAGTTGTCGCCGCTTCTGACGGCCCGATGCCTCAAACCAGAGAGCACATCCTTCTTGCCAGACAGGTCGGCGTGCCTTATCTGCTTGTTTTCTTAAACAAAGTTGATCAGGTTGATGATCCAGAAATGATTGATTTGGTTGAGCAAGAAATAAGGGAACTTTTAAATAAATACCAATTTCCAGGAGACAAAACCCCTATTATCAGAGGCTCCGGTCTTAAAGCTCTTGAAGGAAAATCAAAAGACGACGAATGGGTTAAGAAAGTCAAAGAACTTGTTGACCAACTTGATGCTTATATCCCTGATCCAGTTCGTGAAACCGAAAAACCATTCCTGATGCCAGTTGAAGATATTTTCTCAATTGAAGGCCGAGGCACTGTTGTTACAGGAAGAATTGAAAGAGGTGTGGTTAAAGTTAACGAAGAAATAGAAATAGTCGGCTTGAAACCAACTGCCAAAACCGTTGTTACTGGTATTGAAATGTTCAATAAATCTCTTGACGAAGGTATGGCCGGAGACAATGCTGGAGTTCTGTTGAGGGGTGTTAAAAAAGAAGATATTGAAAGAGGCCAAGTTTTGGCTAAACCAGGTTCTATTACTCCTCATACAGAATTTGATGCTGAAATCTACGTCTTAACCAAAGAAGAAGGCGGAAGACACACACCTTTCTTTAAAGGTTATAAACCACAATTTTATTTCCGAACTACCGATGTTACGGGCGAAGTGATTCTTCCGGAAGGAACAGAAATGGTTATGCCGGGTGATACTTCTAATTTGAAAGTCAAACTGATTGCCCCGATCGCCATGGAAGAAAAACAGAGATTTGCTATTCGAGAGGGTGGTAAAACTGTCGGTGCAGGAGTGGTAACAAAAATCAGTGTATAATAAAAATCAAATCCCGTTTAAGCGGGATTTGCTAGTTCTTTAGTAATATGGCAACGAAAAAAGAAAAAAAAGAGAAAGAAAAAGAGGTAAGTCAAAGAATACGCATTAAACTGCGGGCTTATGACAATAAGATTATTGATAAATCTGCCCAGCAGATTGTTGAGACGATTGAAAGATACGGTGGCAAGCCGACCGGTCCGGTACCATTGCCAACCGAGATAAACAAATATACAGTTAACCGCTCAACATTTATTGATAAAAATTCCCGAGAACAGTTCGAAATGAGAACGCATAAGAGAATCATTGACGTCCCCAACCCAACACCCAAGATTATTGATTCATTAATGAATCTCAATCTCCCCGCCGGCGTGGATATTGAGGTTAAGATGTAAAACCATGGAACAAGAACCAATGTCTGTAGAAATACCAAATGTGTCTCCTGAGCAGTTGGACAAGATTAGAGAGTTAGATCAGTTGGAAGGATTAATTCAGGCGCTGCGGCACGTGGAGTATGATACTCCAGAGCGCCAGAAGGTTTTGGTCGAGGCGATCAAAACCGCCCATGAACAAATCCGAACAATGATGGAGCGGCTTAAGTTCTGAAAGACAGCAAGGGTAATTGTTTCTTTACTTCTCGCCTCAGGTGACTGAGACGAGAGAATAAGGTAGTAATCTAATAGTAGTAGTTATCCGGCTTAACCCTAGCAAGTGATTTGATAAGCCCGAAAGGGAACTGTTGAATCCGTCTATGGGACCGGTTTATAAAATTACTCTGTTGTATTAACTATCTTAATTTAATAGATTGGTTCTGATAAACACGTAACCATTTTATAGAAAAGTTTAATAGATTTAGCTTGCATTGCCGGCTGAGTCCGGTATTTTTATTGGAAAATTTACTACTAATTACAAATTTAACAAATATACAAATCTACGAATAATAAATCTTAATTTGTAGATTCGTAAATTTGATTAGATTCGTAATTTGTAGTTGTTATGAAATTTATTTTAGGTAAAAAATTGGGAATGTCTCAGATATACGACGAAAAAGGGGAAGTCATTCCAGTGACTATTATTAAGGCGGAACCAAATACTGTAGTTCAGGTAAGAACGAAAGACAAAGACAAATACGAAGCAGTCCAAATTGGTTATGGAACAAGGAAAGAAAAGAATATTAAAAAACCCCAAAAGGGACACTTTAAAAAATTAGGCAATTTTGCAATATTGCGAGAATTTCGGCTTGATAGTAAGGGTAAAAGCTCAAGAGGCCAAGAGCAAGATCAAATTAGTTCTGATTTGGTCGTTGGCCACAAGATAGATGTTTCAATTTTTAGTGTTGGAGACAAGGTTCGTGTAACCGGATTTACCAAAGGCAAGGGTTTTCAAGGAGTTGTGAAAAGGCATGGTTTCAGCGGTATGCCAGCCAGCCATGGCCACCATTCAGTAATGCGCCATGCCGGTTCAATCGGACAAAGATTCCCTCAGCATACCTTGAAAGGAATGAGAATGCCTGGAAGAATGGGTCACGCTCAGTTTACGGTTAGAGGATTGAAGGTTGTCCAAATTGATCAGGAGAACAATTTACTAGCATTAAAAGGAGCTATTCCTGGTAATAAGGGCGGAATAATTGGAATACAATCGCAATAAACTACCAATTACGAATAGACCAAATATACTAATCTACGAATTCAGATTTTTATTAGTAGATTCGTAAATTAGTGAGATTTGTAATTCGTAGTAAATGTAGTAAATATGGATTATCCATTATACAACCAATCAGCGCAAAACATAGGTAAGGTAGAATTACCGGAAGGTGTTTTTGCTGTGCCGATGAACAAAGATCTTTTGCACCAAGTCGTTACTTCTCAGATAGCAAATAAAAGACAAACAATAGCTCACACAAAAGACAGAAGTGATGTCAGGGGTGGTGGCAAAAAACCATGGAAACAAAAAGGAACAGGCAGAGCCAGACACGGTTCAACAAGGTCACCAATTTGGAAAGGTGGAGGAGTAACATTTGGTCCGCGAAAAGAAAGAATTTTCAAAAAGAAAGTCAACAAAAACATGGCCCGCAAAGCTTTATTTGTAGCATTGTCCTCAAAGGTTAAAGATAAAGAGTTTGTAGTTGTTGATTCTATTAATCTTAGTAATTGGAAAACAAAAGAAATGGCCGGATTGGTTAAAAATATTAACCAACTATTTCCAGTCAAACACGGAAGTATTCTTTTGATTATACCGGACAAGTTGAAAGATACTGTTGAAAGGGTAACTAAAAATTTGTCTAAGATTGATGTAATGGAAGCCAGAAATTTAAACGCTTTAGATATTATGGCCAGGAAGAATTTGTTAGTTATGAAAGATGCAGTTAGTGTTATAGGTAATTTAAATAAATAGTTGTAACGAGAGTTCTGTGTTAATCGGTAAGATAAGTATTTTTCAGGCACGATGTAAATTTTTACTAAAATTTCATCTTTTACTCGGCCCAGTCGGCCTCCGTAAATCCTTCAAAATACTTATCTTACCGATTAACTAAAAACACATGTCATTATTTGGAAAAGATAAAAACAAAAAAGAAAAGTCAAAAGCAAAAGATGAGTTGCGTGATGTTGAGACTGGGGAAATGGTCAAGGAAGAAACAAAAGACAATGTGTCAGGCCAGGGTAGCGCTGCTTTTTCTGGAGTTAGCGGTTCCCAAACTCATAGAGTGCTTCAGGGTTTCTTTGTAAGTGAAAAAGCTTCTTTGGGATCAGGAATGAACCAGTATGTTTTCAAGGTTTTTAATACTGCTAATAAATCAGAAGTTAAAAAAGAAGTAGCCAGATTGTTTGGTGTTAAAGTTAAGAGTGTCAAAATTTTAAATATGCCGGAAAAAAGAAGAGATTTTGGAAAGCATCCAGGTTCAAAATCGGGATTTAAAAAGGCAATCATTGTTCTTGAAGAAGGGTATGTAATAGGTCAAGCAAAGCCATAACTACGAATTACAAATGTGACAAATATACAAATCTACGAATAAGAAATCTTAATTTGTAGATTGGTACATTAGATAGATTCGTAATTGGTAGTAAATATGAAGTCATACAATCCGACAACACCATCAAGGCGGCAAATGAAAGGTTATGATTTTTCCGAACTTTCTAAGTCCGGTCCTTTGAAGTCTTTAACATCGTTTCACAAACGTTCTTTCGGAAGAAATAATAAGGGCCGAGTAACCAGTCATTATCGGGGCGGGGGAGCTAAGAGATTGTACCGGCAGATTGATTTTCGTCAGGATAAATTTAACATACCAGCAAAAATCGCTGGTTTAGAGTACGATCCATATAGAACCGCTAGAATTGCCCGTCTTCATTTTACCGACGGTGAAGTAAGATACATAATTGCTCCGCAAGATTTAAAAGTTGGTGAAACCGTTGTTACTTCTGAAAAGTCGCCACTCAAGCCAGGCAACAGAATGAAACTGAAGAATATCCCTCAAGGCACGATAGTCTATAATATTGAGCTTTTTCCTGGTCAGGGTGGCAAGATAGTTCGTTCAGCCGGATCTGGAGCCACGGTTTTGGCCAGTGACGGCGGTTATGTCCAATTAGTAATGCCATCATCGGAAATAAGAATAGTTTCAGAAGAATGTTATGCATCAATTGGTCAAGTTTCAAATATGGAACATCGGTTAATTAATTTAGGTAAAGCAGGAAGATCAAGATGGCTTGGCCGGAGGCCAAAAGTCAGAGGATCTGTTAAAAACCCAGTTGACCATCCATATGGTGGCGGTGAAGGCAAACAAGGAAGGGGCACCAGAAGACCTAAAACCGCAACCGGAAAAATCACTGGTGGTAGGAAAACAAGAAACAAGAAAAAGAAATCAGGCAAATTTATAATGCGCAGGCGTACCAAATAAAAATTATGAGTAGAAGTATTAAAAAAGGGCCATATGTAGATGAACGACTATTAAAGAAAATAGTTAATTTAAGGGCAGGCGACAAGACTGTTATCAAAACATGGTCGCGTTCTTGTACAATTGTTCCAGAAATGATCGGGTTCACGTTTGGTGTCCATAATGGAAGAGTTCATATACCAGTTTTGGTTACCGAAGACATGGTTGGACATAAGTTGGGAGAGTTTTCTCATACCAGAAAATTCGTCCGACATGGTGGAAGAATGCAGAGAGAACTTGAAGCGGCCAATAAACAAAAAGAAATAGAAGCAGCCCAAGCAGCTAAAGTAGCTCCGGCTGAAGCTAAAAAATAATCCATGGAAGTAAAAGCCCAATTAAACAACTTAAGATTAGCTCCTCGAAAAGTTCGGGCGGTTACCAATTTAATTAAAGGTAAAAACGTAACGGAAGCTTTGGGTCAGCTTGAACATTTTGTTCGTCGGCCGGTCAACTCTCTTAAAAAGTTACTGAACTCAGCTATTGCTAATGCGGAAAATAATTTTAATATGGTTAAAGATAATTTGTATATCAAGAAATTAATAGTAGATGAGGGTATTAAATTAAAAAGATTCAGGGCAAAAGGTTTTGGCCGAGCAGCAGCGATTCAGAAGAAGACCAGCCATATTTGGATTGTTTTAGATGAAAGAACGCCTGGTTTAAGAAGGGAAAAGACCGCTAAGGCCAAACCTCCAAAGGCGAGTCTCGCACAAGGCGGAAAAGAAATAACCGAAGAAGTTGTAAAAGAAACAGGATTTAGTGAAACTAAAAAGCCCGAAATTAAAAGAGAATTAGGTAAGAAAAGCAATGTTTTGGGTAATTTAGGAAGAAAAATATTTCAAAGGAAAAGTATTTAATATGGGACAAAAAATTTCACCAACTTCATTAAGAATGGGCATATCCAAGGATTGGGCATCCAGGTGGTTTGGCGGCCGCAAATATTCTGATTATCTGAAAGACGATTTGAGGGTGCGTAAATTTTTAGACACCAAACTTAAGGGTATGAGTGTTGATAGAGTGGATATTGAAAGAGGAACCGATGCTTTGAACGTGGTTATATTTACCTCACGTCCAGGTTTTTTGATAGGGCGGGGCGGAACAGGAGTGGAGGAGCTTAAAAGCGCAATCCATAAATTGTTAAAAAAGAAAATTTCTGTCCGGCTGGAGATACAAGAAATTAAAAATCCTGAATTTTCCGCGACAATCATGGCCGAATCAATGGTAGAACAGATAGAAAAAAGAATACCGTTCAGAAGAGTTTTAAAACAGACTTTATCCAAAATCATGGCCAATAGGCAAGTAAAAGGCGCCAAAATTATGATGGGTGGACGTCTTGATGGGGCGGAAATAGCCAGATCTGAACATTTGGAAGAAGGGAGTTTGCCCTTGCAAACCCTAAGGGCTGACATAGATTTTGCCAAAGATACAGCGATGACAACATACGGAACAATCGGAGTTAAGGTTTGGATATATAAAGGAGAAGTTTTTTGATAAGTAAAAATTCAAAAATCAAAATGCAAAATTTCAATTCAAAATCAAAAAGTTCAGAAAATTATAAGATTTTAGATTGTAATTTTAAATTTTTACTTTTAACTTAGTAATTATTAATCATGTTACAACCAGCACGAATACAACATGCCAAGGTTCACAAGGGCAGATTAAGATCAAAAGCCAAAAGAGGAACAGATTTAAGTTTTGGTAGTTTTGGTTTGAAAGCTGAAGAATCTTCTTGGTTGAAATCAAATCAGATTGAGTCGGCCAGGAAAGTTTTAGCTCGTTATTTCCAACGCGGAGGAAAGATTTGGATAAGAATTTTTCCAGACAAACCAAGAACATCAAAAAGTTCTGAAGTGGGCATGGGAGGCGGTAAGGGCGCACTTTCCCATTTTGTGGTGCCGGTTGAATTGGGTCGGGTTATTTTTGAAATTGACGGTGTTGCTGAAGAAACTGCCAAGGAAGCATTAAGAATGGCTGGTCATAAATTGCCAATTAAAACCAGAATTATTAAAAGAGGTTAATAATGAAAACATATGAAGATTGATGAATTAAAAAATATGTCCAAAGACGAATTAAATAAATTGGTCAGTGATTTGAGGGCTAAACTTTTAAAATTTAATTTTGATTTGGCTGATAACAAAGTTAAAGACGTTAGTCAGATTAAAAAAACCAAGAAAGATGTTGCCAGAGTGCTTACGTTGTTAAAACAAATAAAACAATAATTTTATGCCAAGAATTATAAAGGGAACAATTGTTTCAGATAAAATGCAGAAGACCGTAGTGGTTGAAGTTTTGAGATTGAAAAAACACTCCAAATACAAAAAATATTTTAAAGTTAGTCAGAATTTCAAAGCCCATAATCCAGAAAATCAATATCATATCGGAGATAAAGTTTTAATGCAGGAAACAAAACCAATGTCAAAAGATAAACGCTGGATAATAATCGGCAAAGTCGAATAAAATTATGTTGCAATTAAGATCAATCGTAGGGGTAGCAGACAATACCGGAGCGACCAAGGTCGGTGTTTTTAAGGTACTTGGGGGTTCAAGAAAAAGATATGCTGAAATAGGCGATATTGTCGTAGTTTCTGTCAAAGAAGCTGAACCAAGAAAATCGGTTAAAAAGAAAGAAGTTCTTAAGGCCGTTGTTGTTCGTCAAAGAAAACCATTCCGAAGAAAAGACGGCACCTATATAAGATTTGATGATAACGCGGTAGTAATTCTTGAGGGTACCGAACCCAAGGGCGGTAGAATATTTGGTCCAATTCCAAGAGAAATAAAAGAAAAAGGATTTAATACTATCGCTTCTTTGGCTGAAGAAGTGTTGTAGAAACTACCAATTACAAATTTAACAAATATACAAATTTACGAATAAGAGATATTAATTTGTAGATTTATACAATTAGATAGATTGGTAAATTAGTATTAGAAGTTTTTATGAAATTAAAAAGTGGTGACAATGTAATAATGTTAGGCGGTAAAGACAAGGGTAAAAAGGGTAAAGTTATCCATGTTTTTATTGATAACGACAAAATTGTTGTTGAAGGTTTGAATTTGATTAAAAAGCATTTGCGAGCTAGAAAACAAGGGCAAAAGGGTCAGATAGTTAGCAAAGAAAGAGCTGTCAGTGTGTCATCGGTGGCAATGGTTTGTAAATCATGTGGCAAGCAGACTAGATTGGGTTTTAAGGTGGACGGTGAGAATAAGGTGAGAATTTGCAAAAAATGTAAAAGTGAAGTATAATATTTTCCCATGACTGATTTATTGACACAATACAGGAAAGAAGTAATTCATGCCCTGCAGGCTAAATTTGGTATAAAAAACCCGATGGCTGTTCCTAGGGTGGATAAAGTAGTTATCAATGTCGGTATTGGCAAAATGCTTAAGGATGATAAATTTGTTGAGAAAGTTGTAAGAGATATAAGCTTGTTATCCGGCCAGAAACCAATTTTCAGAAAAGCCAGGAAGTCAATATCTGGATTTAAAACAAGAGAGGGTATGAATGTTGGTTTATCTGTTACCTTGAGAGGAAAAAGGATGTATGATTTTATGGGTCGTTTGATATTTATAGCTTTGCCAAGATCCAAAGATTTCAGAGGCATTGATTCAAAGAATTTTGATAAAAACGGAAGTTTGAACTTGGGGATTAAAGAACACAGCATATTTCCAGAGATTCATTATGAAAGCTTGAAGGACATTTTCAGTTTACAGGTTACAGTAGTAACGACTGCCAAGAAGAGAGAACAGGGAGTTGAGTTGTTAAAATTATTTGGATTTCCAATAAAGAAATAATATGGCTAAAAAAAGTATAATCGCAAGAGCAAATAAGAAACCAAAGTTTTCAACCCGCAAGGTCAGGAGATGTTTTTTGTGCGGTAGAAAGGGCGGCTATATGAGAAGATTCCAATTATGCAGAATTCACTTCAGGGAATTAGCTAGTGAGGGTTTGCTGCCTGGAGTTAAAAAATCATCTTGGTAATATGAATTATCCAATATCCGACATGTTAATAAGAATCAGTAATGCTCAAGCTGTAGGCAAAGAGCAGATTTCGGTTCCTTTTTCTAAGATGAAATTCAGGATAGCCCAAATTCTCAAAGAAAATAGTTTTGTCCAAGAGGTGGAAAAGAAAAGCAAAAAGGGACGAAAAAGCGAATTTGATTATTTAGTGATTTCTTTGAAATACGATGAAACCAAACAGCCGTCACTAAGAGGATTTAAATTAATAAGTAAACCATCACGCCACTTATATGCCAAAGCGGAAGATATGAAACCGGTTCGTTCAGGTTATGGAATTGGGGTCATTTCTACTTCTAAAGGAGTAATGAGTTCAAAAGAAGCAAGAAAACAAGGCGTAGGCGGAGAAATACTTTTTGAGGTGTGGTGAGTGAGACTACGAATTACTAATAAAAACAAATATACAAATCTACGAATAGGAAATCTTAATTTGTAGATTCGCACATTCGCATTTATTCGTAATTAGTAGTAAATTCAAATGAGTAAAATAGGCAAAAAACCAATTCAAGTTCCCAAAGGCGTTGAAGTTAAAATCAACGGTAATTCGGTTGCTTTGAAAGGGTCTAAGGGAGAACTAAAAAAAGATTTTGATCAAACCATTGATATTTCCATGAATGGAGATGAGATTGTTTTGAAATTAAAAAAAGAAACTAAAGATAAAAAAATACTGGCTCTGTGGGGCTTAACCAGGTCTTTAATTGCTAATATGATCATAGGTGTTGCCGAAGGTTTTGAAAAAGGATTGGAATTTGAAGGTGTTGGTTACAAGGCCAATGTTAAGGGTAATGATTTGGAGTTAAATCTTGGCTATTCACACCCGATAACTATTAAAGCGTCTTCAGGAATAAGTTTCAAAGTTGAGAAAAACACAATTAAGGTCATGGGGATTGATAAGGAGCTAGTTGGTCACGTCGCCGCCTTAATAAGGTCAAAGCGATTGCCAGAACCATACCAAGGCAGCGGTATTAAATACAAAGGAGAAATAATTAGAAGAAAAGCTGGTAAAAAAGCAGCTGCCACAGCATAAAAATATGGACAATAAAACCAAAAAATTAAATAGGCAAAGGCGTCACGCAAGAGTTCGTACTCAAATAATCGGCTCCAACAAAAGGCCACGCGCTTCGGTTTTTAAAAGTAATAAACATGTTTTTGTTCAGCTGATTGATGATGAGAATGGTAAGACTTTGTTTAGCAGTAAAGTTTTGTCGTCAAAAAAGAGTAAATTAAGGGGTAGTAAGACCAAAAAGGCAATTGAGATCGGTAAAATTGTTGCTGAGAAAGCCAAATCAGTCGGAATTAACGAAGTTGTTTTTGATCGTGGAGGATATAAATATCATGGGAGAATTAAAGCTGTAGCCGATGGGTTACGAGCCGGAGGACTTAAATTTTAAAAATGGAACAAAACAAACCAACACAATTTGGACAAACTCAAACAGGACAAGGTGGAAGAAGGGGTAGGGGGGGGGAGAAAGGCGGTCGTGGGGGTCGTGGTTTTCATGGCCAGAGAGAAGCAAAATCAGAATTTGACCAGAAGGTTATTGATATTGCCCGTGTAACCAGGGTGACAAAAGGCGGTAAGAGATTTAGCTTCAGAACCACAGTTGTTATTGGCGACGGCAAGTCTAGGGTTGGAGTTGGAACAGGAAAGGGTGTTGATGTTGCCCAGTCCATGCAGAAGGCATATAACAAGGCTCAAAAGAATTTGATCAGTGTCTTTACTGTTAATGGAACCATACCTTATCAAGTGGAATCAAAATATAAAAGCGCAGTGGTATTGCTTAAACCCGCAAAAGGCGGCGTTAAAGCAGGCGGACCGGTTCGTGTTGTAGCTAAACTAGCCGGGATCAAATCTTTAACCGGTAAACTAATAGAGAGAACTAATAGTAAGATAAATATTGCCAGGGCAACGATAGAAGCGTTAAAACAGTTAAAAGTAAAAAGTATAAAGTAGAAAATTAAATTTTTAATTTTTAATTTTAAATTTGAAACATGGATTTAAGTAAACTACAATCTCATACTCCCAGAAAAAGTAAGAAAAGAATCGGCCGTGGAGGCAAACGCGGAACATTTTCTGGTCACGGAACTAAAGGACAAAAGTCACGAGCCGGGGCAAGTGTCAGGCCCGGTTTTAGGGGTGGAGATAACCGCATCTGGCAGCTGTTTCCTAAACAAAGAGGAGCTTCCAAAAAACCAGGAAGTAAAGCGCCTCATCGTAAGCATCGTTATTTTCAGCTTAAACATGAAAAACCAGCAGTTTTGAATTTAGGATTTTTTAATCAGTTTTCAGAAGATGATTTGATGAGCCCGAAAGCATTAAAAGAAAAAGGTTTGATAAAATCAGATAAGAAAATCAAAATTTTAAGTAACGGAGAACTTAATAAGAAAATGCAATTTGAGGGTTTTACTTTCTCTAAATCTGCAAAAAACAAGGTTCTAAAAAACGGAAGTTCAATTAAATAAAATCATGAACAAAATATTACAAATATTTAAGCGTCCGGAGTTGAGAAATAAGGTTTTATTTGTTTTGGCAATACTGGTTGTTTTTAGGATTATTTCAAATATCCCGATTCCGGCAATTGACTCATCACAGTTAAAAGACTTTTTTGCCCAGAATCAATTTTTTGGATTAGTAAGCGCCTTTACCGGTGGATCTTTGACTGCTCTTTCAATTGGTATGTTGGGTTTGGGGCCATATATTACCGGTTCTATTATTATGCAGCTTTTGACTATGATATTTCCACAGCTTGAACAAATGTATAAATATGAAGGTGAAGCTGGAAGAGCGAAGTTCAATCAATATTCAAGGTTGCTGACAGTTCCTTTGGCGGCATTGCAAGGTTTTGGATTTTTAACTCTCTTATCGCGGCAGGGGGTTATAAATTCTCTAGGCACTTTAGAATGGATTACCACATTAGCTACTATTACAGCTGCAAGCATGTTTTTGATGTGGCTTGGTGAGCTTATTACAGAAAAAAACATAGGCAATGGAGTATCCCTTTTGATTTTGGCTGGTATTGTTGCCGGTTTTCCAACAGCTATCCGCCAAGCCACCTTCACTTATACTCCCGATCAACTTTTCACCTACATTGCTTTTGTTGCTGTGGCTTTGGCCGTTGTTGTCGGGGTTATTTATATTTCCGAAGCCCAAAGAAATATTCCCATTAATTATGCCCGTCGTATTCGTGGTTCAAAAGTTTTTGGAGGAGTTTCAACTTATCTACCAATGAGGGTAAATAATGCCGGAGTCATTCCTATTATATTTGCCTTATCTATTTTACTTTTTCCTAGTATGGTAGCTAATTTTTTGGCAGCTTATGACATTCCCGGAATATCACAGATAGCAGTTAAGGTTAACGATTTTTTACAGTCTAATCTTTGGTATTCGATCTTATACTTTTTGTTAGTCGTTTTATTTACTTATTTCTACACCGCTATCACCTTTGATCCAAAATCTATTTCCGAAAATATCCAGAAACAAGGTGGATATATTCCCGGTATTAGACCTGGACCAACTACGGCTCAATTTTTGAATCACCTATTAACTAGGGTTACATTAGTGGGGGCGATATTTTTGGGGACAGTGGCTATATTGCCAAACATTGTCCAGGGCTTTACCGGAGTTACCGCTTTTGCTGTCGGCGGTACCTCAATTCTTATAGTTGTTTCTGTCGCGCTAGAAATTATGAAACAAATGGACGCGCAGTTGTCCATGTATGAATATTAGTCGCGAGGCTTTAGCTCATTCAGGGCACGACATAAATTTTTGCTAAAATTTTGTCTTTTACTCGCCCCGGTCGGGCTCGAGACACCTCGGCTTTTTTATTTTTAATATAGTGTGTAATTAAGTTGGTAGAAACCAATTGTCTTATAAGTCACGAATATACGAGGTTTATAAGATAATTGATGGTTATTGACTATTATTGGAAATTTGAATAATATCTAGGTACGAATTTAGGTAACATTTTGGGGTGGTTATGGCTGTAGCCGTTATAGTGCGGTTTGTTGAGTCTCCTTTGACGGCCCTTGCTGTTTAATTTATTTATTTTAGGATTGGCAGTATATTTTTTATATAGGATTTTAATTAGGCCGGTATTTGGAACACCTAACGAACAATTAACAAAAATAAGGCAGAATAAGTTGTTGTTAAAATATGCCAGTGAAACGCGTCTTATCTCAAGGCAAATAACAGAATGGGTTAGGGCGAATCTTAAAGATGGAGACTCTATAAGTAAATTGTATGATCCAGAACTGATGGTTTTAATAGAAAGAGATCAGAAATTGTTTGATGAGATAGTAAAGCTTGATTCGAGTTATAAGGACTTAGTCATGCCTCCTAAAGAATTTCACCGTCATCTCGTAGAACTTGCCCGAGGCCAATATAAACAAACCCACTAAAGGGTTTACCCTGAGTTTATCGAAGGGTTTTTTATTTTTATTAAAATAAATGTTACCATTGTTTTAATGAATTTGGATTTACAAAATTACGTCGTAAAGTTGCTTAACTGGTCGGAAGAGTCGGCTAATTTATTGAGTGCTAATCACATGAAATGGGCGGTGGTTTTGATTGGTCCGCCCGGTTCAGGAAAGGGAACACAAGCAGATTTGTTGGCTGAAAAATTCGGACTGATTCATATAGAGTCTTCCAAGATTATAGAAGAAAAATTTAAAAACGCCAGCCCAGACGACCTTTTATTGAGCCAGCAGAAAAAGATCTGGCAATCAGGGGAATTAAATGATCCTAAGATGGTAACCGGTTGGTTGGTGGAAGCAATGAAAAATGTCTGGCAAAGCGGCGCCGGATTAATTCTAAGTGCTTCACCGAGGACAGTGTTTGAAGCCGAGGCGGAAATTCCGGTGTTGGAAGAACTTTATGGAAAAGATAATGTTAAGATTTTTAATATAGATTTAAGCCGGGAAGAATCTTTTAACCGTAATTCTAATCGTAGGATTTGTGAGAAAAACCGTCATCCGGTTCCTAACTTGCCTGAATTTAAAGACCTTGAAACATGTCCACGTGACGGCAGCAAACTTATTAGGCGTGGTCATCTTGACGATCCAGAGACGGTGAAACTGCGTTATGATGTTTATCTCAAAAGAACAGAGCCGATAATTGACCTACTCAAAAATCGGGGCTATGAAATTATCCAGGTAAACGGTGAGCAGAGTATTGAAGATGTATATAAAGAAGTTATTCAAAAATTAGATGATTCAAATAAAAACACAACAAGAGATACAGACAATGCATGAGGGCGGCAGAATCCTGGCCCAAATTATTAAAGAACTAGCTAAGGCGGTTAAACCAGGAGTTGCTACTAAAGATCTTGATAAGCTCGCACGGGAGCTTGTTTTTAAATTTGGAGCAGAACCGGCCTTTTTAAATTATAATGGATATCCGGCTGCTTTGTGTACATCAATTAACGACGAAATAGTTCATGGTGTGCCATCTAGTAGAAAATTAGAGAAGGGCGATTTGCTTAAACTTGATATGGGAGTTTTGTGGAAAGGTTTTTATACTGATTCAGCGGTAACGGTCCTTGTTGGCAGCGGCCTGTCTTTGGGCAAAAATAATCTTTTAAAGAAAAAATTAATCAGAGTAACAAAGGAAGCTTTGGATTTTGGGATAAGACAGGCCAAGATAGGAAACACTATTGGAGATATTGGCTCGATTATTCAAAAACACGTTGAGAAAAACGGATTCAATGTTGTCAGAGATTTAGTTGGTCACGGTATCGGCAGAGGGTTACATGAAGAACCACAAGTTCTTAATTATGGAAAAGCCGGTGAGGGTGAAAAACTTGTCGAAGGAATGGTTATTGCCGTTGAACCAATGGTAGTAACCGGCGGTTGGAAGATCAAAGAAGTCCCCGATGGATTTGTTTTCCAAACGAAAGACGGCGGGCTAGCGGCTCATTTTGAACATACAGTAGCTGTTACGGAAAAAGGACCACTAGTTTTAACTAAATAAAAACCGCCCGGATGGTGCGCACACTGTTGTACGCACCATCGCGAGTGGTTCAGAACGAGAGCCGGATGCCGACGGTGACCTTCTTGATGGTCTGGTTCTCATCGATGTAGTAGCGGTTCTCTCCTGGCGTCTTGAGCCGCTGGAGTTCGCCGGTGACGTTCAGCCCGACGTGTTCGGCGAAGTTCCATGTGACTCCGCCTCGGAGCTCCGTGCCCGTCGCGGTCTGATCGAGCGCGTCGTACTCGTTCTCTTTCTCTGACGACTCCCGATCGTTCTTGCGAAGCGACCTTGGCTGCCACCTCGCGGCGTAGTCGAATGTCAGCTCGTCGAGATTCTGGCGACCTTCGCCGCCGACCACGAGGCCGAAATACGAAGTCCTAAACCAGGCGTTGACGTTCTTGGTGCCCAGATACTCGGCTTCTCGTTCGCCGCGGCCGGGTAGCGGAGGGGCGAACACCAAGGTCTGGTACTCGACGTCGTATTCCATGCTGGTCCCGGCGACGCCGACGATGAGCGCGTGTCCGCGAGTTCTCGGAAGCGTGAAGCTTCCATAGAGTTCGCGATACTGCGCCTTGCCATCGACGAAGTCCGTATAGCGTTGGTCCTCGCCCATGCGCTTCGTCGCCATGTACATCGCGTTACGCAGACCGGTGTGCTCATGACGGTAGCCGACGGTGACGATGTCGGTGGCCCGAACCCTTGCCGAAATTTCCAGGCCGTCGCTTGCTAACTTCTCGCCGTTGACCAGGCCCCGTCCTTCGGGATACTCGCGAGTGACGCGGAGGTTGCCGAGAGCGTAGCCAGCGTCAACGACGACGCGTGGCGATGGCGGGCAGGGAATCTCGATCTGGGGGAGGTTCACGAATTGCGAATCCCTCCAGCAGGACAGTTCCTGCGCGCTGGCGGATGCCGCCCAGATGATGATGGCCAGGAAGGCAACGACGGTCACGATGATCTTCAGTTGTTTCATGACAGTTGTCCTTTCTGCGCTATGCGCAGGGAAGTGGACGAGTTTTTCAGGGCCAGGATTCCAGGATTGGCAGAAACTTTGCCTCTTTCAGCGTTTTTTAATTATAGCACAAAAATAGCAAAAAGTCAATGTTTTGTTTGGTAACTGCTCACACCCCCAATTCCCGATAAGCTTTGTTATTTTCTATATATAGTCTAAAAATTTAAACTATATATGTTATAATAGGCACTATACTATGGAAATCAAAGAAAAATACCAAGATAATCACATTACCCCTACTATAACTCATTGGGTTCATCACCACAGAAGATTGGCTAAATGGTTGTTTAAATTTTTAATAGCCAGTGTTGCTTCTTTGCTTTATTATTTAAGAAATCAGGAAAAGGTGATTGAAAAAGAAGAGAAAAGTGGTCGCTCGGGCTAAGCCTATTCAGGGCACGACATAAATTCTTGCTATAATTTTGTCTTTTACTCGCGCCAGCCGCGCTCCGTAAATCCCTTCATAGGCCAAGCCCTCGCTCATAATTAGTATCTGTTCAAATTTTTGGGAAAAAAGGCATTACTTACCCAGTAATACCACAAAGCTTTCTTTAACAGAAAGTCCGTATAGTTTGCCAAGAATAGGCGTTAGAATTAAAGAACCGATAGTTAAACCCACGATTGCTCCAATTAGGGGATAGACTAGATTTACCAACCAGAAATCCATTATCTTTACTCCTTGTTTGAATTTTAAATAAGGTTAAGATAATTATCACAGATTGTCAATAATAAGATTGACTCTAAAAATTTGAACGTAATCCACACCATATAAACAGGCCTATTGACTCTTGAATCGGCTTGGAATATACTGTAGAAACAATAACTGATGAATACTAACTTACAAACCAACAAAACAAGCGGCTGAAAACGTCCATTTTTTGTGCGTTATCAACGGAGCCGCGAAGATGCGGTTATTTTATTGAAAAATTGACTTCCGATGACTGATTTAATAGGGTTAGTCACTGGCAGTTAATGATAGAAACTTAATAACTAAATATGTTAGCGGGTAAAGAAAGTATAAAATAATCATTGCAAAAAATAAGAAATTGCGTGGACATTACTCATTAAATTAAGGGCGTATGGAGGATGCCTTGGCACATAAAGGCGATGAAGGTCGTGGCGTGCCTGCGATAAGCTTCGGGGAGCCGGCTAGCGGGCTTTGATCCGGAGATTGCCGAATGGGGAAACCCAATCAAGTAAACCTTGATTACTCGGTCGTGTAACAACGATCGGGAGTATACCTGGCGAAGTGAAACATCTCAGTAGCCAGAGGAAAAGAAACCGAAAGGATTCCGTGTGTAGCGGCGAGCGAAAGCGGAATAGCCTAAACTTGCGTTTCACGAAAGTGGAGCATGAGGGTTATAAGGGCAGAACACTGAAAACTTGAGGAAACGAATTCGTTCCTGAAGTTTTCTAAAGAGTTACAAATTGGATTGTTAGCAGAACGGCCCTGGAACGGCCGACCAAAGGAGGTGATAGTCCTGTATGCGAAAACAAATCCAACTCTTGTTTTGTTTCTTGAGTAGCTCGGGATAAGAATGTCCTGAGTGAATTTGCCCATACTACTGGGTAAGGCTAAATACTTTATGTGACCGATAGTGAACCAGTACCGTGAGGGAAAGGTGAAAAGCACCCCGGTGAGGGGAGTGAAATAGTAACTGAAACCATATGCCTACAAAGAGCCGAAGCCTGCCGTCGCAAGACGTTGGGTAACGGTGTGCCTATTGAAGAATGACCCAGCGAGTTTATCTAAACGGCCCAAGTAAGCCCTTTTTGGGTGTACTTATAGGGAAACCGAGTGTTAAAAGCGCGTCTAGAACTAAATAATTGGCGGCGAAGTTTTCTTCGTAGCTAATTATTTTAGTTCTTATGTCGTTTGGATAAGACCCGAAGCCAGAGCGAGCTAACCATGACCAGGGTGAAAGTCACCGAAAGGTGAGTGGAGGCCCGAACCAGTTGGTCGCTCAATGCCATTGGATGAGTTGTGGTTAGAAGTGATAAGCTTATCGAGCCTGGTAATAGCTGGTTCTCTCCGAAATGCGTTTTGGCGCAGCGCTATATAGTAATAGAGGGGGTAGAGCACTGAGTGGTTTGCCGTGCCCTTTTGGGTAGGTTTACCAAACAAACTCCGAATACCTCTATGTAATGTATAGCAGTGAGACCGTGGGGGCAAAGCTTCACGGTCGCGAGGGAAAGAGCCCAGATCACCAATTAAGGTCCCTAAATTTATGCTAAGTGTGAAAGGAAGTATTTTGCCATAGACAGGTAGGAGGTTGGCTTAGAAGCAGCCATCCTTTAAAGAGTGCGTAATAGCTCACTACTCGATGGCAAGATGCGCCGAAGATGTAACGGGGCTAAGCATAGTACCGAAATTGTGAACTTTTCGCGATTCGTCGCGGGGAGTGGTAGGAGAGCATTTCCAACTGCTGTGAAGGCCAACTGTGAAGTTGACTGGAGCGTTGGGAAGGGAGAATGCTGGGATGAGTAACCGCAATTGTGATGAAAACTCACAACGCCGCAAGTCTGAGGTTTCCTCCGCGATGACAATCATCGGAGGGTTAGGCGATCCTAAGGATAACCGTGCTTTTGGGCACGGGAAGCCGATGGACAGCCGGTTAATATTCCGGCCCCGCTTTTAAAGTTGATGGGATGACGGGTGAAATAAAACTGAGCGCATTATTGGATTTGACGTTTTTCGTTTGTAGAATTCGGACCAGGCAAATCCGGTTCGGGCCGCAAGGCAAATTCAAAGACGTAATAAATCATCGCAAGGTGAAATTCAGTTGAAGAGTGTTCCAAGAAAAGTCTCTAAAAACATTTTAAAAGCGATCGTACCGCAAAACCGACACAGGTGGACTGGTGCAAGTGCACCAAGGCGAACGGGTGATTATTGGCTAAGGAACTCGGCAAAAAAGCGGCCGTAAGTTCGCAATAAGGCCTGCCCAACGTAAGTTGGGCTGCAACAAAAGAACCCCTGGCGACTGTTTATCAAAAACACAACTCCGTGCTAAGCCGAAAGGCGATGTATACGGGGTGACGCTTGTCCGGTGCCGGAACGTTAACGGTTGAAGTGGTGGCGCAAGTCACTGCGGAAGCCCGAAGCGCCGGTGAACGACGGCAGTAACTATAAACACGACAGTTGTAGTTATAAAATCTTCCTCCTTCGCTCTAAGAAGAGCTTCGGAGGACCCTGCGTAGCTTTTTATGCGAAGCAGGGGACTATATGCTGGAAACTCTGTTGAATCTGACACTACGAATGGTATAATTAAACCATACGTAATAATGTGCTCAGTGCAGACAATCAGCAGGAAAGACTTGAGAAAATCCCAGTCTCAACAGCTTGCTATTTTGCAGGATTTATTGATGGCGAAGGGAGTTTCAATGTCGCTCTAATTCCAAGAAAAGAGTATCGGTTTGGCTGGAAGATCTATTTGACTTTTAATGTAGCTCAAAAAGATCCAACAACTCTAAAATTGATACAAAAATATTTTGGAACAGGCAGACTTGAAGAAAGAAAAGACGGAGTCTGGAATTATTCAGTAAATGATTTCAAATCATTGAAGAATATTGTGATTCCGTTCTTCGAAAAATATCCATTCCTATCTGAGCTAAAGAAGAAAAACTTTGCTATTTTTAAAGAAATAGTAGAGGTAATTGGAAGAGACGGCCATTTTACCAAAGATGGCTTAGAAGAAATCATTATTCTTCGAGAAAAGCTTAATGAAGGAAAAGGAAGAAAGAGAAAATATTCATTTTCTGATTACAAAAAATCTCAAGAATCCTCAGAGACTATACGTCAGACGCCGATAGAAATATCGGTAAAGATATAGTCCGATCTCATAGGCGACTATGAGGCTGTCCGATATTTAATATCGAGACTAATAAAAAGAATGAACTGTCTAAAAGTAGCAAAATACCTTGTGGGGTAAGTTCCCACGCGCATGAATAGCGCAACGACTGGGGGACTGTCTCAGCCAATAGCCCGGTGAAAATGCAATGTCAGTAAAGATGCTGACTACCCGCACCAAGACGGAAAGACCCCGGAAGCTTTACTGTAGCTTGGTATTGGTCTACGAGTTGTTATACGTAGCGTAGTGAGTAGGATTTGAAGCATCTCTCTCGGGAGGTGTGGATCCGCCAATGAAACACTCATTTTAACGATTTGTAGCTCTAACCGGCCCCGCCCTCTAAGCTTATGGCATGAGGGATGGTAAAGTTTTCCAAGATAAGATTGGAGTTTTATCGTTCCACAAATTTGCCACAGGCCTAGAGGGCTGGGTCGAGACAGTGCCTGGCGGGCAGTTTAAGTGGGGCACTTGCCTCCTAAAAAGTAATGGAGGCGTACATCAAGGTCGGCTAGCTGCGGATGGAAATCGCAGCGATAGCGCAAACGCAAAAGCCGGCTTAACTGCAAGACGGATGTGTCGCGCAGATGCGAAAGCATGTGTTAGTGAACCGACTCTACAAAAGAAATTGAGAAATCCGATCGGATTCTCAATTTCTTCGCTCGTAGGAGCGGAGAAGATAATCAGCTAAAAGCTACTCCGGGGATAACAGGCTGGTACTGCCCGAGCGTCCATAGCGACGGCAGTGTTCGGCACCTCGATGTCGGCTCGGCTTATCCTGGGGGTGAAGAAGCTCCCAAGGGTTTGGCTGTTCGCCAATTAAAAAGCTACGCGAGCTGGGTTCAAACCGTCAAAATTGAACTCGAGGAAAGGGAACCATGTTCCCAAACACACGGCGGCTTGTCGCCGAAAGGCGACTCGAATAAATCGACTCATATCGGAGAAATCCTAATCTCGCTGTCGCGGGATCCCGCACCTACATGGGTGAGGGAATATTTCCTAACCTGGATTATTAGGACAATTCCGAGGGAAGTCTTCCGTTCAAATTTTTGGAAAATAAAAGAGGACCTTATTGGTCCTCGTGGATGGGGCTATCCTTCTTTTTCTACTAGGCTGGATAGGACGCTCATTGCAAGAGCACCAACAAAGAATTCACCAAGCATTGCAACGCCTACAGTCCATGCATCAAGTGGTACAGAATTGCTGACAGCACCTATTACGCCTAGCATTATCAAGCTAAATGCGAATAATACCTTAAGCAATCTCATTAGCTACTCCTTGTCTTGACGGCTTAAGACTACCAGGCGATTGTAGTATAAATAGTATAATTGTCAATAGAAAATATTGATTCCAAAAATTTGAACGGAATGACCCCGTAGAGACTTATCCTTCGAAGCCTTATGCAAAGAAGGAAGGCGTTATGATATATCATAACGCAACACGTCGTTCAGCGCATTTAAGAAAATGCTAAATGTAAAATGAAAATATCAAAATGAAAAATAATTTTTATTTTTGATTTTTAAATTTTGATTTAAGCAATTTATTCCATAAATTGCGTTGGTGGTATAGTCCAAGCTCTTAGTAATAAGAGAATAATTGCTTCTAGATTCTAAATTCTAGTTTCTAGATTCTAATTTATTAGCGTGAGACAGGTTGGTCCATATCTGGTGCGGGCGTTGATACTTGAGGAGGGTTGTCCTTAGTACGAGAGGACCGGGATGAACGAACCTCTGGTCTACGAGCTGTTCTGCCAAGAGCAATGCTCGGTAGCTATGTTCGGTTCTGATAAGCGCTGAAAGCATATAAGCGCGAAGCAGGCTCCAAGATTAGGTATCAAGATTCGTCGTAGATTACGACGTTGATAGGATTCAGATGTAAGTGCAGTAATGCATTAAGTCAAGAATTACTAATTAATCAGCCGAGTAATGTTCACACAATTTCTTATTTAATAATTCCTGCGCGAGTCGGGCTTAATAAGAATTTTAAGCCAGCGACTCACCAAAGGTTGTTCAATTTCTTCGTTACATTCTTGCGTTTGACCTCACCGTACTTCTAGTACGGCTCGGCCAAGCCTCAGAATGTGCCTTGAACTTGAACAACGAAGAAATTATTAGAGGAATGATTATTTAAAATTTGCTAACATTCCGTTAGAAACTACGGTCAGCAAGCGGTCTGTTTCTAACGGGACAAGTATTTAGTGGCACCTTAAGAGGGCTGGCTGTGCGTATTGGTATGTACAGTTGGTCCTTTAGGGTTTCGTGTGGAGATGGGGCCTTTGGCCTGTTCCTACGAAACCCGCCCTCTTAAGGTGTCATTAAAATCTAAAAATCGTAGTTAGCGTAAGGTAGCTATACTGAGAATGCTCCACCTGTTCCCATCCCGAACACAGAAGTGAAATTTCTCAAGGCCCATGATAGTCGACTTCGTCGGCGAAAGTAGGTAGCTGCCCTACACTGATTGCGATTTTTTTGTTTGCCCAGTAACGCATATAGATGTACGTTACGGGGTTTTACAAAATTTAATATTTACACTATATTATTAAAAAGTTCTTATGAGGAGGTTTCCATGAAATTTAAGGTGTATTGTAGGCCTAATACTTCTGAAGATGTAGTAAGGCTTATCGTTAATGTTCCATTTTTAAGGTCAAGATCAAAGAGCGTGCCAATACGTATAACTTATTCCGGCGAGGATAGAAAAATCGTTAGATATATAGAGATTTTTGTTCCAGAAAGCTTGATTTCAGAAGTTCCTAATTTTTTCACCGGAGAACTTAAAATGTTATCTTCTCAAATTCTGGATGTCCAAAGGGCCTAAGCCCTTTTTGTTTTTTGAATAGTTGGTGTAATGTGTTTTTTGAGGGATTTACGGACCGCGACTGGCGGGAGTAAAAGGCAAAATTTCAGCAGAAATTTATGCCGTGCCCGAAAAAGACACATCACACCAACTATGTGGCAATTAGTATTGAGCGTGATATAATTTCTGTATGATCGTATTTTCTCGTTTAATTCGTCGTCTCTTTGTAATAGTTATTTTTTTGGCAATTTTGAGTTTGGGCTGGTGGCTTTATCAGAAAAATAACATTACAGCTCCGACTTGTACCGACGGCATTAAAAACGGTCAAGAAGAAGGGGTTGATTGTGGCGTCTTGGCTTGTGGAATTGATTGTCTATTGGAACTTGGTTCTCCTCGGGTTATTTCAAAAAAACTTATTCCTGCCGGGACTCAAGATTATGATTTTGTGGCTGAAGTAAAAAATCAGCATACTGATTTCGGTGCTTCAGAAGTTGCTTATGAGCTAACTCTTTTTAATGGTAACGGACAGCAATTATTAAATAGAGAGGGTGTGTTTTATATTCTTCCAGGCCAAACTAAATTTTTGGTTTTACCCTTTCTGACTGCAGAAAGAAATGTGTCTGATATTGATTTCAAAATTAAAAGCTCAGTTTGGCAGAAGGTTAGTTCAATGGAAGGGGTTAATTTGTCAGTTGTTCGCCAGAGTTATACTGTTCTTGAAGGTGGAAAATCCAGTGCTCTTGAGGCGGTGGTATTGAATGATTCAGATTTTGATTTTGATACTGTAGATATAGATGTTATTTTACGGGATCAAAATGGACTTGTTGTCGCGGTTAACAAGTCAGAGATTAATACTTTACTGGCACATACCGAAAGGGGGTTTAGGGTGGTGTGGCCTTTTCCAATAGTAGAAAATGTCTCGGAAGTAGATATCATGCCATCAACGAATTTGTTTGATAACTATAACTTTATAAAGCGCTACGGCTCTGGTTTTGAACAGTTTCAGCAATACTGATTCTCAGTTATGAATGCATTTAAGTTAAAAAAAACAATTAGGTCTTATATTCGCGATGTTGACATGGTTTTAATATTTTCGGTAGTCATTCTTTGTATTGCCGGCATTATTAATATGTTTGGTATAGACGGGGGAGGATCTTTGTTTAGAAAACAAATCATTCTGGTGATTATAGGGTTTACAATTATGATTCTTTTTTCATTTTTAAATTATCGCTATCTTAAAAATTATTCTTTTCCTGTCCTTGTTTTATATGTTTTTTCACTAGTTTTACTTGGTTTTACTTTTTATTCCCAATCGGTTAGGGGAACTAATTCATGGCTGATTTTAGGTAATTTTACCTTTGAGCCGGCTGAATTGACCAAACTTTGCTTGATAATTTTGATGGCCAAGTATTTTTCCCAAAAACATGTTTATATTTACCAGTTTAAGTATCTTATTGCTTCAGGATTATATTTTATTATTCCGGCGGCATTGATCATCAATCAGCCGGATCTGGGGTCGGCTATAATTTTGAGTTTAATTTGGGGTAGTCTTTTGGTGGCTGCCGGTATCAACAAGAAACACTTACTAACTCTTTGTCTTGTTGCGGCTGTTATTGTCTCAAGTGCTTGGCTCCTTGTTTTAAAACCTTATCAAAAAGAAAGAGTAATCTCATTTTTAAACCAAGAGGGTGATCCTTTGGGGAGTGGATATAATTTAATTCAATCTAAGATTGCAATAGGTTCGGGATCTTGGTTCGGCAATGGTTTAGGAAATGGTTCTCAGGCAACTCTGGGTTTTCTTCCGGAACCGCACAATGATTTTATATTAGCTTCTTTTACGGAACAATTTGGTTTTGTTGGTATTGTGCTGTTACTGGGAGTCATGCTGTTACTGGTTTATAGAATCTTAAGTATCGGTTTAGGGGCGGGTTTTAATTTTGGTAAGCTTTTTTCTGTGGGTATGGCTGTTTTTATATTTTCCCATGTTTTTATAAGTGCCGGGGTAAATATCGGCATCATGCCGGTTACCGGGCTACCGTTGCCGTTCTTAAGTTCTGGTGGGAGTAACCTGGTTTCTGTAATGGCCGGATTGGGCATATTGCAAAGTATCAAAAGGTATGGCTAGTACTAATTTAAAATTCAAATATCAAAATTAAAAATGACAATGTAAAATTTAAAATTTTAAGATTTTGAATTGTCATTTTACACTTTGATTTTTACATTTTGCATTTAATTGTTGTTCAAAACCAAAACAACCAAGTTATACAGCTTAAGCATGGCAATAGCACGGTCGACGAAGTTCATTTGACTATTAGTCAAGGATTTGATAATATGTTGATAACAGCTATTGACAGATTGATAATTAAGAATAAAATAAGTAAATTATCTTTGAAAAGCTTTAAAGTACTAGGTAAAATAAGGTCAGAATCAGTTTCTGGTATGACCATTAAGACTATACTAATTGCTCTAGAGATTTAATTCCTGCATTATCTCTTTTATTCTTAAGAGGTATAATGTAGTAATTTAAAGCCAGCTAAGCTGGCTAAATCCAATTTTGGCTGGATTTTTTAATTAAATTTAATAACAATTAACCGTAAACTTCTATTCGGAGAGGTTTTCTTTTGTGCCGATTTTTTCAAAAATCTGGCATTCGTGGCTAATCATTTTAATGGTTAGTTGGGATTGTCTTTAATACCTAATGAATCGCAAATTATTTTCAAAATATCCTGCCGACGTATTTGAAGCCCCAAATCTTGTTCAGGTTCAATTAGATTCACACAAATGGTTTTGGGATACAGGATTTAAAGAACTATTATCCGACGTTTCTCCTATTGAAGACTGGACTAGTAAAGAACTTGAATTAAGGTTTTTGGATTATAAACTAGAAGAGCCAAAATATAGTGAGCGTGTTTCAATTGAAAAGAATGTAACTTACGAAGCTCCGCTTAAGATTAAAGTAGGACTCAAAAACAAAAAGACAGGCAAACAGCAAGAACAAGAATTATTTATTGCTGACTTTCCACTGATGACTCCTCGTGGAACTTTTATTGTTAACGGTGTAGAGCGTGTTGTAATTTCTCAATTAATCCGCAGTCCAGGAGTTTTCTTTTCACTTTCCCGTTTAGGAAGGTATAAAAAATTATTTGGAGCCAAACTTATCCCATCACGAGGTGCCTGGCTGGAGTTTGAGACTGAACATACCGGAGTTATATCAGTCCGCATAGATCGTAAAAGGAAGATAGCCGCTACCGCTCTTTTAAGGGCTTTTGGAATTTCTAGCGACGACAAAATTAAAGAACTGTTTAAGGACGTTGATACCGACCCCAATACTAAATACATTCTTTCTACGATACTCCAAGATCCATCTTCAAATGAAGAAGAGGGTCTTGTTGAGTTATATAAAAGAATAAGACCAGGAGATCCGGCCACGGTTGATAATGCCAAGCAGATGATCCACAACATGTTCTTTAATTTTTCTCGTTATGATCTATCTCGTGTTGGTCGGTTCAGAATAAATAAAAGATTTGACCAAAACTTAGACATTGAAGTTGACAAAAATAGAGTCTTGAGGCCGGAAGATATTGTTTTGGTGCTCAAAGAAATTATCAAATTAAACAATGACCCAAGTTCAGAACCGGATAATATTGACCATCTGGGCAACAGGAGGGTTAAAACATTGGGAGAACTTTTACAGGACAGGTTGAGAATATCTTTTGCTAGAATGGAAAGAAACATTAAAGACAGGATGAGCACCTCTGATATTGCTACAGTAATGCCTTCCCAGCTTATAAACTCTAGACCCTTTGTTGCTGCCATTAAAGAATTCTTTTCTTCTGGTCAGTTGTCTCAATTCATGGATCAACATAACCCATTGTCTGAACTTGAGCACAAAAGAAGGTTGTCAGCTTTGGGTCCAGGTGGTTTAACCAGGGAAAGAGCTAGTTTTGAAGTTCGTGATGTTCATCCTTCTCACTATGGCAGAATTTGTCCGATTGAAACCCCAGAAGGTCCGAATATCGGTTTGGTTGGACATTTGGCTTTATTTGCCAAAATTTCTCCTTTAGGATTTATTCTTACTCCTTACAGGAAAGTAGTTAATTCAAAAGTGACGGATGACGTTGTCTATATGGATGCGGTTGAAGAAGAGAAACATGTTATTGCTCAGGCCAGCGCTCAAATAGACAAGGATGGCAAGCTAATCGGAACCAAGGTTACTGCTAGAATAAAAGGTGAACCGGGTACGGCCGAGCCGGCTAATATTCATTACATGGATGTTTCTACTCGTCAGCAATTTTCTGTTGCGACTTCGCTAATTCCATTTCTTGAACACGATGATGCTAACCGAGCTTTGATGGGATCTAATATGCAGCGCCAAGCGGTCCCTTTGATCAAACCGGAGTCGCCTTATGTTGGAACCGGTCTTGAGGCAAAAATAGCCGTTGACTCAGGTATGGTTGTAGTTGCTCCGGAATCAGGAACTATCAAGGAGGTTGATGCTAAACACATTGTTCTTAAAACAGACAAGGGTAAAGAGATTAATTTTGATTTGCTCAAATTTGTTCGTTCAAACGCTTTTACCTCGTTAAATCAAAGGCCGCTGGTCTTAAAAGGAGATAAGGTTAAAAAGGGACAAGTTCTTTCTGATGGTCCATCAACCGATGGCGGTGAACTTGCCTTAGGTAGGAATATTGTTGTTGCTTTTATGTCTTTTGAAGGAGCAAACTTTGAAGATGCCATTGTTTTATCTGAACGCTTGGTTAAAGATGATACTTTTTCCTCGGTTCATATTGAAAACTATGCCACCGATGTTAGAGAAACCAAACTTGGTCCCGAAGTAACAACTTACGATATTCCTAATGTTGCTATGGAACGACTAAACGACCTTGATCCGGAAGGCGTGGTTAGAGTTGGAGCCGAAGTCAGGTCTCAAGATATTTTAGTTGGTAAGATATCACCCAAAGGAGAGAGTGACCTTACTGCCGAAGAGAGATTGCTTCGGGCTATTTTCGGAGAAAAGTCCCGTGATGTCAAAGATTCTTCTTTGAGAATTGACTATGGTAAGCAAGCTCGTGTTGTTGGGGTCAAAATCTTTTCTCGCGAAGAAGGTGATCGTCTTGATGCCGGTGTTATTAAAAGAATCCAGGTTTCCGTTGCTGAATTAAGAAAAGTCCAAGTTGGAGATAAATTAGCCGGACGTCATGGAAACAAGGGCGTTATCTCTATGATTTTACCAGAAGAAGATATGCCATTTTTGTCCGATGGTACCCCGGTAGATATTGTTTTAAGTCCTTTGGGTATTATTTCCCGTATGAATATTGGCCAGGTTTTGGAATCTCATCTAGGCATTGCCGCCAAAAAACTTGGTTATAAAGTAGCCGCTCCATCAATGGCTAGTCCGACAGAAGATCTGATCAGGGGTGAGCTTAAAAAAGCCGGTTATCCCGAAGACGGCAAAATACAGCTTTATGATGGCAAGACCGGATTACCTTTTGCTCAAAAATGTACTGTTGGTATTACCTATTTCATGAAATTGATTCACATGGTTGAAGACAAAATTCACATGCGCTCAGTTGGTCCGTATTCGCTTATTACCCAGCAACCGCTTGGAGGAAAGGCGCAATTCGGTGGCCAGAGGTTTGGAGAAATGGAAGTGTGGGCCCTTGAAGGTTATGGCGCAGCCCATACTTTACAGGAAATGTTAACTATCAAATCCGATGATGTTTTGGGAAGGGCTAAAACCTACGAATCAATTGTAAATGGTGAAGAAATACATGCGCCCCATTTACCGGAATCGTTCAAGGTTTTGATATCAGAAATTAAGGGGTTGAGTTTAAATGTGGAACTTATAGAGAGATAAATTAACTACAAATTACCAATTTAACAAATATACAAATCTACGAATAAAAAATCTTAATTTGTAGATTAGTACATTCGATCAGATTCGTAATTAGTAGAAAATGGACTTATCATCAATAAAACTAAAAATCGCATCTCCAGAGGATATTTTATCGTGGTCATATGGCGAGGTAACCAAACCGGAAACAATCAACTACCGAACCCAGAAACCGGAAAGAGAAGGACTTTTTTCCGAAGCTATTTTTGGACCGACCAAAGATTGGGAATGTTACTGTGGCAAATACAAGAGAATCCGGTATAAAGGGATAATTTGTGATCGTTGTGGTGTTGAGGTGACTCGTTCTATTGTTAGACGTGAAAGAATGGGTCACATTAAACTGGCAGCTCCGGTTGCCCACATTTGGTTTCTCCGCGGAGTTCCTTCCAAAATAGCAACTGTTTTAGGCGTATCGCTTAGCGAGCTTGAAAGAGTAATCTACTTTGCCAGTTATATAGTCGTTTCAGTTAACCAAGATTTGAAAGCGGAAGCAATGAAAAGGGTTGAGTCAGAATTTAAATCAAAAATGAAGAATGCCAAGAGCGATGATGAACAGGAATCACTTAAAGAGTTAAAAGAGCGTGAAAAATCTAATTTAAAAAATTTAAACAAATATCAAGTTTTGTCAGAATTGGATTTTCGTGACTTATCAGTCAAATATGGAGAAGTTTTTGAGGCCGGAATCGGCGCCGAAGCAGTTAGGCGATTGCTGGAAGAGGTTAATTTGGACGAACTAGCTTCCCAATTAGAAGGTGTAAGTAAAAATGAAACTAATCCTTTGGAGCAGAAAAAGATATCCCGACGGCTTAAATTCTTGAAATCAATGTCTCGCTCCGGTATTCGTCCGGAATGGATGATAATTACTGCTTTGCCGGTAATACCGCCGGCTTTAAGACCGATGGTTCCATTGGATGGCGGCCGTTATGCAACCTCTGATTTAAATGACCTTTATCGTCGAGTAATAAATAGAAATAATCGTCTTAAACACCTTCTTGAATTAAAGGCCCCGGAAGTTATAACTAAAAATGAGAAAAGAATGCTTCAGGAAGCGGTAGATTCTTTAGTTGATAACTCAATGAGGCGAGGTCAGGTTACAACTGCCGCTTCAACCGGACAGAAACGGGCTTTAAAATCATTAGCCGATATGCTCAAGGGCAAACAGGGCCGATTCAGACAGAACTTGCTGGGTAAAAGAGTTGATTACTCCGGAAGAAGCGTTATCGTTATCGGTCCAGAATTGGGCATTTCTGAATGTGGTTTACCAAAGCATATGGCTCTTGAGCTTTTCAAGCCCTTTGTTATTGGTATTCTTATCCGCAAAGAGTTGGCTCATAATATCAAATCAGCAAATCGATTGATTGATCAAGAAACACCTGACGTTTGGGCGGCTTTGGAAGAGGCAATTCAAGACAAACTAGTCCTTCTTAATAGAGCTCCGACTTTACATCGATTGTCTGTTCAGGCCTTTAAGCCGAACCTGATAGAGGGTAAGGCGATAAAAATTCCAGCTATGCCAGTATTTGCTTTTAATGCTGATTTTGATGGCGACCAGATGGCCGTTCACCTTCCTTTAACCAATGAAGCTCAAAAAGAGGCAAGAGACCTAATGCTTGCTTCTCATGGTATTCTAAAACCAGCTACCGGTGATCCGGTTGCTATACCTAGCCACGATATTTCTTTTGGCTGCTACTATTTGACTACAATTGAAGAAGGGGCAAAAGGAGAAAGTAAGATCTACTCTTCTCGTTATGAAGCACTCTTGGCTTACGAGAATAACCTTCTTGATTTAAGGGCAAAAATAAAAATTCCAGATCCTGATTCAGAAAGCGAGTCCAAGAGAGGATTTATAGAAACAACCGCTGGCAGAATTATTTTCAACAAGGCATTGCCGAAAGATTATAAATTTATAAACAGATCTTTTACCAAACCCGACCTCAAAAAATTAGAAGCCGATATTTGGGATGAACAAGGAGAAGGTGTTACTGTTGATTTTCTAAATAAAATTAAAGACCTCGGATTTTACTATGCTACTATTTCTGGAGTTTCTTGGGGCATGGATGACTTGCGGCTTCCTACCGAAAAACCGGTAATAATAGAAGAAGCTGACAAAAAAGTTGAAGAAAACAAACGGCTTTATGAAAACGGCTTATTGACTGAATATGAAAGAAAGTCCAAAGCTATAGAAATTTGGAACGAAGCAAAACTCAAGCTTTCAGTCTTGGTTAAAAAACAATTTAGCTCTAATGACCCAGCTTTTATGATGGTTGACTCAAAATCTAGAGGAAACTGGTCAGTTCTTGACCAGATGATGGGCATGAGAGGTATATTTGCTAACCCAGCCGGAGAACTTATTGAATTACCGGTAAAAGATTCATTTAAAGAAGGATTAACTCCTTTGGAATATTTCATATCAACTCATGGTGCCAGAAAAGGGTTGGTTGATACTGCTTTGAGGACAGCAACCGCCGGTTATTTAACCAGACGTTTAGTTGATGTTGCCCAGGACGTTGTCATAATGGAAGAGGATTGTAAGGACAAAGATGGTTACACCTTACATGCTTCAGATGGTAAATTCAGCGGTGAACCTATTGGCCGAAGAGTTCGAGGTCGGGTGGTTTTAGAAGATATTGTTGACGAAAAAGGAGATGTTGTCGTCAAAAAAGGCAAAATCGTTGATAAAGAAGCTTCCTTAAAGATTGATGAATTAAAACCCGAATCAATTAAGATAAGATCACTTATCAAGTGTAAAGCTCTTCGGGGTGTTTGCCGAATGTGTTATGGAAACGACTTGTCTAAGAACAAGTTGGTAGAATTAGGTGAAGCCGTCGGTATTGTTACTGCCCAAGCTATTGGTGAACCCGGCACCCAGTTGACTATGAGAACGTTCCACACTGGCGGTGTGGCTGGAGGAGCCGACATTACCATGGGATTGCCTCGCGTTGAAGAAATATTTGAAGCTCGTCCGCCGTCATTCAAAGCTTTGCTAGCTGATGTTGATGGTAAAGTTAAGTCTGTTGAAGAAAAAGGCAAGAACAAAATTATTACCCTCATTTCATCCCAAGGCGAAGAAATAGAATATCCGATTTCTTTAAACTTGTCTGTTTCTGTTTCAGCCGGTGATATGGTTGCCAGAGGTCAGCAGTTAAGTGAAGGCCATGTTGATCTGAAGGAATTGTTCAAGATGACTGATAGCATTGACGAGGTGGCCCGATATGTAATTCGTGAAGTTCAAGCGATTTATTTTCCAACCGGCGACTCAATTAATGACAAGCATGTTGAGCTCATTTCTCGTCAGATGTTCGCCAGGGTTAGGGTGGTTGATTCTGGTGATACGGATTTGTTGGTCGGTGACATTATAGAGAAAAGGAGATTGATTGAGGAAAACGATAAAGCCAAAGAAGCGAAGAAGCGGGAAGCAGTAGCTGAACAACTTATCATGGGTATCAGCAAAGTCGCTCTCTCAACCGATAGCTTCTTGTCAGCCGCTTCATTCCAGGAAACAGCCAAGATTCTTATTGAGAGCGCTACAGTTGGCAAGGAAGACCACATGATTGGACTTAAGGAGAATGTTATCATTGGCCGCCTGATACCTGCAGGAACAGGGTATAATAGGGGGATAGAGGAATAGTCGCGAATCCTTATTTTCTTAGAGCCATCGGACCAAATTTTGACCTTTTTCAGTAATTGATTATCGTGATTTTTTAGTGTATAATTAAAAATCATGGCTAAACTGAAAAAGAAGGAAAAAGTTAAACTCAAACTTAAAAACAAAGCCGAAAAAGCGCCAGTTTTTGACATCTCTCAGGAAACCAAAAACAGCATCTTGGGTGTTGGTTCTATTATTCTAGCCGTATTGAGTGTCTTAAGTTTCTTTGATAAAGCCGGCCAGGGTGGCGAAATCTTTAATTTTGTTTCCAGATCTCTCTTTGGATGGGGATTTTTTATTATCCCAGTTACTTTTTTACTTTTAGGCATGTCATTTATCAAGTCTCTTTCCCGTCGGATTTATTGGAGCGCAGTTGTTGGCACAGTTCTTTTTACTCTTTCCGTTTTGGCTATATTTTATATTTTCGGTGAAGTTGATTTTTCACAACGTATACATCAAGGTGGTTATTTGGGGGTGATACTTGGTTTTCCACTTATAGAAGTTGCCGGCTTTACTGCCTCATGGATTATTTTATTGGCCACGCTTCTCGTTTCTCTTCTTATTGCTCTCAATGTTCCAATTTATCGCTTACTTAACAAAGAAGAGGAAGAGAAACTCGTTGACCATATCGTGGTTAAAAAGGGCGGGGAAGTGGTTGATACCAGCAAAACTCAAAACCAATTTAAATCTCAACCAATTGCCAAACCAGCCGTGGCTAGCCAGGTAAAACCTGAACTAACCGACAAAGAATTTGTTATCAAACATTTAAAACGTGGCAAATGGACCTTGCCTCCGCTTGAACTTCTGCATCGTGATCAGGACGAAGCCGTAACCGGAGACATAAATGCTAGTGCTAACATAATCAAACGAACTCTTGGTAATTTTGGTATTGATGTTGAAATGGGCGAGGTATCAGTTGGTCCGACAGTAACCCAATTTACCATGCGTCCAGCAGTCGGGGTTAAATTATCCAAAATCACCACTCTTAATTCTGATTTATCTCTGGCACTTGCGGCCCATCCGATAAGAATAGAAGCACCTATACCAGGCAAATCGCTCGTCGGTATTGAAGTGCCGAATAAAAAAGTCTCTATTGTCGGATTGAGAGATATGTTTGAAGGCGAAGATTACAAGAAGTCAAACTTCTTTTTCCCGCTTTCTATCGGACGCGATGTATCCGGTAATCCTGCTTTTGCCGGTCTTGAGAAGATGCCTCATATGCTTGTCGCCGGAGCGACCGGAACCGGTAAGTCTGTTTGTATAAATTCTCTTTTACTCTCTTTGCTTTATCGGCATTCACCAGATACTTTGAAGTTGATCTTAGTAGATCCAAAACGAGTTGAGTTAACGCTATATAACGGCATCCCTCATCTTATTACTCCAGTAATAACAGATAATAAAAAAGTCCTTGGCGCTTTGAAGTGGGCGGTAGGCGAAATGGATAGGCGTTACGATACTCTTTCAGCGGCGGGTACAAAGGATATATTTTCATATAATGCTAAACTGGCCGATAAGAAAGATTCCGATATTCCGCTAATGCCGTTTATTGTTATTGTTATTGATGAGTTGGCTGATCTCATGGCTTCTTATGGTCGGGATGTTGAAGCGGCGATTGTCCGTCTTGCCCAGATGTCTCGGGCGGTTGGTATTCATTTAATATTATCTACTCAAAGACCGTCGGTGGAAGTTATTACAGGATTAATTAAAGCCAACATTACTTCCCGTATTGCTTTTCAGGTGGCTAGCCAAGTTGATTCGCGAACCATTCTTGATATGTCCGGAGCCGAAAAACTGCTTGGCCGGGGCGATATGTTGTTTTTAGCTGGTGATGTGGCTAAACCAAGGCGTTTACAAGGAGCTAATGTAACCGAAAAAGAAGTCAAAGACGTGGTTAAGTTTATTAAAACCCAAGCTGAAGAATTGGAAATGGGTGGCGAAGAAGGCGAGCTTCATGTTGATTTCAACGCCACTGGTAACTTTGCCGGTAACACATCTGGCAGAGGCGAAGACGATGGTAATGATGAGCTTTATTTTCAGGCCAAAGACGTCATCATTCATGCTCAAAAAGCATCAGCTTCTTTTCTTCAGAGACGACTCGGCGTTGGTTACGCTCGTGCGGCCAAACTCCTTGATATTATGGAAGAGAATGGCATTATTGGGCCAGCCAATGGCGCCAAACCGCGTGATGTTTATATCCGTCCTGATGGGACAGTTGCTCAAGAGCCGGCGATGCTGGCACGAACTGAAACTGGCATTAGTGCTGAAACACCGGAGGCCGAGAATGGGGAGGTGTAAAATAGGACCGATTAGATTTCTCATCCGGTTCGTCGCACCAACAGATTGTTGCTTAGCCTTAGCCTATTCAGGGCACGGCATAAATTTCTGCTGAAATTTAGCCTTTTACTCAGCTCGGCCAGCTTCCGTAAATCCCTTCATAGGCCAAGGCTTTGCTTAGAAACTAAAAAATCCCAGTAGGGGATTTTTTAGCGTGGACCCGACGAGATTTGCACTCGTTTCTTCGCGTGTCGACGGCGAAATTTTACTGCATGAAACTACGGGCCCGGATCCACGGTATTTAGGGTATCAAAACGAAAAAGAGCCCGCAAGCTGCGAACTCTTTTTCCGACACGCGAGTAGACCTGTAGTTTATTGCAGATCCTCCACCGTTATTGCAAGTATATCATATCGCATATTTAAATGTCAAATCCTATTTGGTAGGGTCCTTGTTAGACAATAATTAAGTGTTACCGAAATCAGTATCTCTATTGTAGCTCATTTCTTGTAAATTTAGCACCAGCAAACAGCTTTTTTCTA
>Ga0155671_114_pt1 | contig 177516 bp, 198 predicted proteins | sample RifCSPlowO2_01_FD_107328 | JGI IMG/M metagenome (GOLD analysis project Ga0155671, IMG submission 107328) | Candidatus Yanofskybacteria bacterium RIFCSPLOWO2_01_FULL_39_28 | reverse complement strand
AATGCCGCCATCATCATTTGCCCAAAAATACGATCTTGCTACAATGAAAACACATATCAACTTAGTGTCTTAAGAATGGGGTCCACTTCAGTGGCATCGCCGTTCAAGACGGACCTAATGGTTGGAAGATCAATCGTAATGCAAAATATTCTTTCGACTCGTCGATGAAAGGATGGGATCCGTTTGATCTGAAATAAAACCCATGAAAAGAGTAGACTTCCACATCCATACTATCCCAGTAAATGACAAAGACGCACATTTTGAGTTTGATTTGGCAAAGTTTCAAGAGTACACCAACGCTCTTTCGGTGGATGCTGTTGCCATCACGAATCATAATTTATTTGACCTAGAACAATTCAAAGAAATCGCAAAGACACTCGAAAATGTAGTCGTTTTCCCAGGTATTGAGATAGATTTTGAAGACGGCCACCTTTTATTGATTGGTGAAAACGATAATCTTGATGATTTTAGCCAAAAATGTGAGTCTGTAAAAAATGAGCTCGCTAGTGGAAATAAAATATCTTCTGATAAATTAAAAGAAATCTTTGTTGATTTGGGCGGATATCTACTGATTCCCCATTACGACAAAAGGCCAAAAGTTCGCCAAAGTGCGATCGATTCACTCTCAGACTGTATCTTTGCCGGCGAAGTTCAAAGTCCAAAAAAATTTTACCGAATTATAAAAGAAACAAACTCTCTAACGCCTGTTGTATTTAGTGATGCACGGATCAGTGTCGACCTGGATGCTGAAAGGCACCAAGGTAAGCACACTTTTATTAACACAAATTCCAATCCGCTAACACTTAGCGCTATTAAGACAGCTCTAAGAGATAAAAACAAAGTTTTCTTATCAAATACCGGTAGGCACGGATTCTTTCAAGTCTTTAGTGACGGACAGGAGTTATCAAGCGGGTTAAATATTATTATTGGTGGAAGATCATCGGGGAAAACCTATTTTCTTGATAAATTAAAGGATATTTACGAAACCGAAGAAAAATCCATTAAATACATAAAACAATTTGATTTGGTAAGAGATGACGAGAAGAAATTTAATGAAAGGGTGGAAAAGGACAAAAGTGCAATAAGAGAAGAGCACTTGAAAGAATTTCGTAAGGTCGTAGAGGACGTCATCGAGATAGATCGTAGAGCAACGAATCACCAATTGGAAAAGTATATCGAGACATTGTTAGATTTTGCTTCCAGTGAGAAACTTCAGGATGAATTTTCTAAAGCAAAACTGTTCAAAGAAACAAAATACCAGGTACGAAAAACCCAAGAGGAAGAATTGAAACGCTTGTTAAAAGCGGTAATGTTGTTGCTAAATAATCATACTTATAAAAGCACGATCAGTAAGTATATTTCTGATGATAATCTAAAAAATTTATCTAATGATCTGGCAAAGCAGTATAAAAAGTTATTAGAGGCACGCCTAAAGAAAGAATGGATAAATGAACTTGTTAGTGAGATAAGACAACAACTTGAGAGTAAGACCTCCAGTCCCAAGATTGATGATGACGACATAGATTTTTATCGCATTAAACTAGAGAGAGAACGGATAAGAAGATTTAATGCTGTTGCAAATTCGATAAAGAAAGAAACTGAGATTAAGAAAACGGAGTCGTTCGGAAAATTCAAAATCAGAGCAATCGCGAGCCCCTATGTGGGGGCACAGGGACTACACGACGAATCTGGAAAACAAGTATCCTTCACTAACGCATTCGTAAAATACAACTTACCAATTGCTTTTCTTGAGGAATTAAAAATTATTGAAAGTCTCGAAAAAACTGAATTATATCGATATTTTTGCAAAGTAACCTATCAGGTTCTGAATGAGTACGACAAGAAAGTGTCTGGGGGTGAAATGGCGGAATTTAATTTGCTTAGAGTTTTACAGGATGCTCGTCAATACGAGATGTTGTTAATAGATGAGCCTGAATCTTCTTTTGACAACTTGTTCTTAAAGAAAAATGTAAACAAAGAGATAAAAGATATCTCAAAAGAAATGCCTGTCATCGTTGTAACTCACAATAATACAGTAGGTATGCTTATGGAGCCTGATTATGTGCTCTATACGCAAAGAAAAATAGTTAACGGCAAAGATGAATATAGAATATTTTCTGGTTCACCAGGAGAAAAAGAGTTTAAAACTGCAAATGGAACCGAATCAATAGGTAGCTATGATACCCTTTTGGACACATTGGAAGCTGGTCAAGAGGCATATAGCACTCGAAAAGGATTATATGACAGCTTCAAAAAAATAATATGAAATATTTAAAGATTGAAAATAATAAAGGTTTCTATTGGGATGGAAAAGAATACCAAGAGATAGACAAAATTGATAAGAATGGATTACTTGCATTGTTGAATGCGGCGGAAACAGATAGCTTTGAGTTAGATGCTTACGATGAAAATCTTTTAGGGAATAAAGCTCATCAAGTAATTTACGAGAATGTTCATACAAAGTTTGGACAATTTTTAACCGACAAAGACCAATTCAATACGGAGGTTGCTAACTTGTACAATGAGGCAATAGGTAAATATTCTGCTGATGTTCAGGGTGAAAATCTTGATGATAATGATGCTTTAGAAAGTAGTAATGACGAAGAAGAAGTAAACCCAGAAGACATCCCATTTTAATTATGGAAATCGAATCAAAACAAGAAATTCTTGAACGGCGAAAAGAGATCGAGCAGGAGCTTACCGATATGTTCAAGGAAACCGAGAGCGATTTTACTTTGGATCATGTTCGGGATGCCATTTATAACGAGGAAGACAACGACGACATGATGAAAGTGGTAGCCATGTTTGATCGTGGCGGAGACGCTTCAGAATTGAGCAATGTGCTTGAGCTAGTAACCGACGCCTGGAATTATTTTCCCCACAAGATGCTTGGCGGTATCTCCCCGGCCGAGAAATTGCTGGAACATCAATCTCAATCGCCTTTGTATGAATGTCCGGAGTGCAAACTGAAGTATCGAGAAAAGAAGTGGGCAAAAGCCTGCGAAGCATGGTGTAAAGAACACCACAGTTGTAATTTGGAAATAACCGCCCACGCTGAAAAATAAACATGGCAAAAACAACTAAAAAGAATTGGGAACCACGCAAATTGCCAGAGGGTATGACCTTGGCGCAAATGGAGGAAATCTTCCTCGATCGTTTAGCCAATCTTATCGTCATGGATTTAGATTACCAACACGAGCAAAAGCTCAAAGCTAAAAACAATGAGAAAAAAGAGGAACCCAAAATTTAAGGTTGAAGTGATTTATAAAGACGTGCCGGACAAGAAAGACCGAGTACGCCAACTTTGGGATTTGCTGGTTGCCTTACCCGATCCGGATTCTGTTAAGCAAAAGGGTAAGTCGGAGAAGTGAGTCATATTTGCTTAATCTTTGAAAAGTTAAGCAAATCGTCCCACGCTCTCAAATTTGGTTTTACGGCTCGTCAGTATCGCAATTGGTCAAAGCTCTTACTCTCGGCACAAAGCTCGCCACAAGGGCACACACGTGGCAACAATCGGGGCGTTTAATTGGGAGCCGATGTGGTCTGGAATGATCCAGATTTTTCTGATAAAATTACGGTTGTAAAAGGTGAGTTCCATGTGTTTAGGCATAAAGCGTTGAAAAGTCCGGAATTATGCCTGCCTCCGGCAGGACGAGCTCCAAAAGGTCTTTAATCTCTCGGATATTTCGGAGTATTCCGTTCCAATTCAATTCCCCTTTGGGCACCAGTAGTAACTTGTTCGCTAAAACTACGAAATGCAAGCAAAAACAAAATGCAACTGCCTCAAGAAATAAAAAATATATTAGAAAAGTTACAAAAAGCCGGTTATGAGGGCTATATTGTGGGCGGTTGCGTTAGGGATTTGCTGATGAAAAAAACTCCCAAAGACTGGGATATTACTACCAACGCCAAACCAGAAGAAATACAAAAAATATTTCCCGAAAATTTCTATACTAATACTTTCGGTACCGTAACTGTGAAGACTGGCTCAGAAGAATCAAGTCTAAAAGAAGTTCAGATCACTCCATACAGAGTAGAGGGCAAGTACACGGATTCTCGACATCCGGAAGAAGTAACATTTGTAAATAATATAGTCGATGATTTGGGGCGTCGAGATTTTACTATCAATGCTATTGCCCTATCACCAAATAGTGAACAGCGGATTGATCCCTGGGGAGGAGAGCATGATATAAAAAACAAGATAATCAAAACAGTTGAAAATCCTAATACATGTTTCTCGGATGATGCACTTAGACTTCTTAGGGCAGTGAGGTTTGCAACTGTTTTAGGATTTAAGATAGAGGAAAAAACTCTGTATTATATGAAAGAGCGTTCGGGTTGGCTAAAAAACATCTCCAAAGAACGAATAAGAGATGAATTTATAAAAATAGTAGAATCAGATAACGCTTATGACGGGGTTCTGCTTCTTGAAGAAACTGGTCTTCTGCAATATATAGTCCCTGAATTACGAGAGGGTATGGGGGTGGATCAGAATCTTCATCATATATATACAGTCTGGGAACATTTGACTCGAGCCTTAAAATATACCGTGGAAAAAGAATACTCGTTAGAAGTTCGTTTGGCATCTTTGTTCCATGATATTGGTAAACCCAGAACAAAGAGAGGGCAATCCCATGAAACATCTACTTTCTATGGCCATGAAGTTGTCGGCGCAAAAATGGTGGCCCAAATTCTTGAACGATTAAAATTTCCTAAAGAAAAATCGGATAAAATTATTAGACTCGTCCGATATCACATGTTTTACTATAATCCCGAAGAGGTTACTGAATCGTCAGTAAGACGACTTTTAGCAAACATTGGTCTAGAAAACATTGAAGACTTAATCAAGGTCAGGGAAGCAGACAGAATTGGATCCGGCCGCCCCAAAGCGGTGCCGTATAAATTAAGACATCTCAAATATATTGTTGATAAAGTTTCCAATGATCCAATATCGGTTAAAATGCTTAAAGTAAACGGCAATGAGCTTATGAACGAACTCGGTATAAAACCAGGACCAAAAATTGGACTTATTCTAAACTCTCTTCTGGCTGAAGTTCTAGACGATCCAGCAAGAAATAAAAAAGAATATTTGAAACAACGCATCCACGAACTAGACAAAAAGTCTCCCGAAGAACTCAAACAATCTCTTGAAAAAATAGAAAAAGCTCTTGAAGAAGAAGAAAAAGACCGTATGAAAAAATATTATGTATAACCAATGCTCAATTTTGCCTCAATCTTAGCGCAAACGCAGAAAGTTATAATAAACCCATATTAAAAAGATTAAAATAAAACGATTTGATAAAAGTTTGCCTCTGCCAGAATATAAGACCATTGGGGCAGCTGGTTTTGACTTAGTAGCCAGAGAGACCATGGTTATTAATCCTCAAACAATTGGCTATGTCCCGTTAAATGTTGCGGTTGAAACACCAAAAGATTATTTTTTTCTTCTAGCCTCTCGGAGCTCAACCCACAAGTTAGGTTTAATGCCGGCACATGGTATAGGAATAGGGGATTCAGATTTCAGGGGAAATAAAGATGAGTACAAAATACCATTATTAAATTTCACCAAAAATTCTGTTAGAGTTGAGCGCGGAACAAGAATCGCGCAGGGATTATTTGTTAAATTTGTAAAAGCTACCTGGCATGAAGTTTCAAGAATGAAAAGCAAGACTAGGGGAGGATTTGGGAGTACTGGTAAAAAATAGGTTAGGCGGGCTGTAGTGTACCGGTAACACGCTTGGTTCGGGTCCAAGAAATAGTGGGTCCAACTCCCACCAGCCCGACAATTCAAAATGGGTCCGTCGTATAGTGGTAATATACGGCATTTTCACCCCGTTAGACATGGGCATGGGCCTATGGTCTAGTGGCAGAACACGTCATTCGCATTGACGAGACGGCGGTTCGATTCCGCCTAGGTCCACACAAATGTCTAACGGGGCGAGTTGCCGGAACGCGGTTTAGATTACCGCCAGGTCCACCCTGATAGTTAAGCTTGAACGGAGGACTGTTTTTAACACGATTTTTACAGATAAAATCTAATGGCGCATTGAGTTTTGCTGAAACAATTTGGCCATTACTAATCGTTATCCGTTCAAAAAAAGCTTTAGAGAGCAGACCCCTTAATAGGTTGTGAATTACGAGGTAGGGTAAGAACCTACAACAACATTGTAAATCCGAGTTTAATTTGCTATGATTGCCTTATGAAAAGAATCATACAGTTCCGTATTTCTAAAGGTGATAAATACTATACCGCTGAGGGGGTAGATTTACCTGTGGTTACTCAAGGTAAGACCCTAGATGAATTAGCGGTAAATATTCAAGAGGCGGTTGACCTACATTTAGAAGGAGAAAATCCTGCCGATTTTGATATTGCTCCAAATCCCTCTGTTTTAATGAATTTCGAACTCCCTCAGATTCATGCCTAGACTCAAGGTCTTATCAGGTGAAAATGTGATAAAGATTCTTGAGTCTTTTAATTTTGCCATAATTTCCCAAAGGGGAAGTCATGTTAAACTTCGCAGAACTATAAAGAAAAATAATCAAACACTTACTATTCCAAATCATAAAGAATTGGATAAAGGAACTCTTCGGGCTATTTTTAATCAAGCATCAAAATATATTTCCGAATCAGAACTTATGTCTCATTTTTATAATGAGTAGTATTGAAAAAACCGCCAAAGCGGTTAGTGAACGGTTTTAGAATAATCTTGATCTTCTAGAAATATATGCATTGCGAGAGCTAACGCTGGATTCGCGCAAGATACACAAGGGCATGGACCAAATCTATAATTAAGATCTCGTGGGTCAAGTTTGGCAAAAATTCTGTTTATCAAATCCTTAATCTCATCTGGGACATTTTTGTTTTCAAGAAAACCTTGCATGTTGAAAATAGCTCCAGAGCCAAGGGAAATAATATCAAGAGTGACATATTGCTTCATAAACAATGTCATTTCTTCTGATGAGTCGGGTAGCTCTGCTTTAACCAAACTCTGAAGTCTAAAGTACAAACATTGAATCACGTCAGTATTTGCGTTACCAAAATTGCTTTTCTTAGCTCTTAAAGAAGTCTCCTGAATTATTAAGTCGGTCGGTTCCTTCTCTATTTTCCTGGACTGCTCCACAATCTTCTTCCTTTCAATGAACGATTCTGATACCTTAATTAATGTGAAAGAAATAATCAAGGGTTTAAACGAAAAACAAATTGAAGCTGTCAAAATTACTGACGGACCGGTTTTGGTTATTTCCGGCCCGGGTTCAGGTAAAACAAGGTGTTTGACCCACCGAGTTGCTTACCTAATTTATCAAGGCATTCTGCCGGAGAATATTCTGGCCGTAACTTTCACAAATAAAGCATCGGGGGAGATGAGAGAAAGAGTAGAAAAACTTTTAGGTAGTCCTTCGGCATCTTCGACAAGCTCAGAGCAAGCAAGCTCAGGACGATTTATGACTACGCCGCAAATTGGAACTTTTCATTCAATTGGCCTTAAAATATTACGCAATGAAGCACCTCAACTTGGTTACCGCCGAAATTTCACAGTCTTTGATGAGGATGATCAGTTGGGATTATTAAAAAGGGTGATGGGTGATTTAGAAATAGATGCGAAAAGCTTCAATCCTAAAATAATTTTGTACAAAATATCAGAGTTAAAAACCCAGCTTATTTTTCCAGAAAACCATGAGCCCAAAGATTACTATTCCGAAATCCTTGCTAAAATCTACAAAAAGTACCAACAGGAACTAAAAGATTTAAACGCCGTTGATTTTGACGATCTTATAGTTTTGCCGGTTAAAATATTCAAACAAAACAGCGAAACACTGACTAAATACCAGGAGATGTGGAAATATATCCTTGTTGATGAATATCAAGACACTAGTCATGACCAGTATGTTTTAATAAGTTTGCTGGCCCAAAAATACAGAAACTTGTTCTGTATCGGCGATGACGCCCAGTCAATCTATCAGTTCCGTCGAGCTGATATCAGAAATATTCTCAACTTCCAAAAAGACTATCCGGAGGCAAAAGTAGTTATGCTTGAACAAAATTATCGTTCAACCAAAAACATTATCACCGCCGCCCAGGAAATAATTTCAAAAAACAAAAACCAGATCCAGAAATCACTCTGGACTGAAAATAACCACGGAGAAAAAATATTAGTTGCCGAAACTATTAACGAACGCCACGAGGCTGGTTTTGTAATATCAAGGATGGAAGATTTGATGAAGAGCGGTCTGGGCGCAAAAGATTTTGCCGTTCTTTATCGGACCCATGCACAGTCCCGAGCCATAGAAGAAGCTCTGATTATGAGTGGTTTCCCTTATCAAATTATCGGCGGTCTTAAATTCTATGAGAGAAAGGAGATAAAAGACATCTTGGCCTATCTTAAGTTAGTTGTTAATCCAACAGACTCACTTGCCCTGGAGAGAATATACAATGTTCCAACGCGGGGAATCGGTAAAAGCATAATTGAAAAAGTCAGAAATAATAGCGAAAAAAATATTGTAGCTGCTTTGGCTGTTTCTTTGGAATCAAAAAACTTGCCGCCGCGACAACTCACAGCCGTAACTGATTTTCATAAACTTTTGACCGATATTGGCGAGATATCAGAAAAGAAAAATCTCCGAGAAATAATAAAATACATAATTAAGAAGATAAATTACGAAGACTATCTAAGAGAGTTCAGTCTTTCAAAAACAGGCGACTATGAAAACCTGGAAGACAGAATGGAAAATTTAAAAGAACTGCAAACTGTTGCTTCCAAATATGATGATCTTTCGGGTAAAGAGGGGGTGGAGAAATTTTTGGAAGAAGTGGCTCTCCTGCAACACACGGACAAATTAAGAAATGATCCTGATAGAATAACCCTGATGACAATCCACGCTTCAAAGGGGTTAGAATTTCCTGTTGTATTTATTATCGGTATGGAAGAAGGGCTGTTTCCTCATAGCCGAACCACTTATAATCCTCACGAACTAGAAGAAGAACGCCGCCTTTGTTATGTTGCTATAACCAGAGCAAAGGACCACCTTATCCTAACTTATACAAAATATCGCAGAATTTTCGGCTCATCTTCGGCAACTTTACCTTCCAGGTTTATCGGTGAAATACCCGTAGCTTGCGCCGATTGGCAAATGATTGACGATTTTGACGCAGACGACAAAATTTACTACTAATTACAAATCTATCAAATGTACAAATCTACAAATAAAGAACTTGTTTACCCTGAATTAAGTTACAAGTTGGTCGGAATATTATTTGACGTATATAATAACCTTGGTTCAGGACATAAAGAAAAGTATTATTGTAATGCTATAAACAACTCCCTGTCTGATGCTAGTATTAACTTTCAAAAATAACTTTTTATTCCCTTGTATTATAAAGAAAAGAAAGTGGGTCACTATTTTATAGACTTTTTGATTGATAACAAGGTGGTTTTGGAGATTAAAGTAGGGGATAGATTTCCTAAAAGAAATATTGATCAAATCTTTAGTTACTTAAGGTCATCAAATTTAAAATTGGGAATTCTAGCCAATTTTACTTCTGATGGAATCAAATTCAAAAGAATTTTAAATCTTAATTCGTAGATTTGTAAATTCGTAAAATTAGTAATTCGTAGTATGTTTACTCCCAAAAAATCACTTGGCCAGAATTGGCTAATTAACCCACGAATATTAGACGAGATTATTTCTGCCGCTGAATTAAACAGTAACGATATTGTCGTTGAGATTGGCCCTGGCACTGGTAATTTAACCATAAAACTTGTCCAAAAAGCCGGGACTGTTATTGGAATTGAGAAAGACCGCCGCCTCATTGACTATCTAAATGAAAAGTTCAAAAACCAAGCCAACGTCAAAATAATTGAGGCTGATATATTAGAATTCGATCCTTGTCGCTTGTCTCTTGTTGCTGGTCGCTACAAAGTAATTGGCAATATTCCTTACTACATTACTTCCAACTTATTGAGAACAATATTCGAGTCCGCCAGCTGGCGGATGGCCCAACCACAACTTATTGTTCTTACAATTCAAAAAGAAGTCGCTCAAAGAATAATGGCTAAACCTCCTCATACGAATCTGCTTGCCCTTTCGGTGCAATACTATACTGAGCCAGAAATAATCAGTTATGTTTCCAAAAACAACTTCCGTCCAATCCCAAAAGTTGATTCGGCAATAATAAAGTTAGCGACAAGAGACAAGCAACAAGCGACCAAACAAGAAACAGAAGACTTATTCAGATTAATTAAAGCTGGATTTGGTGGTAAAAGAAAACAGTTGGCCAGTAATTTAGCTAAACAACTCAAAACTCGCAAAGAAAAAATAGTTGAAATCTTTGAAAAATTGAATCTTAATCCTATAATAAGGGCAGAGAACTTATCGCTTGAACAATGGGAAATGTTAAATACTTATTTGTTAAAATAACTAACTTTAAACCTCAAGGATTCTGGCCCGGCTTTTCGGCCGGTTTTTTTTATTTCGGCTTTATTTTTTGGTGGTTTTGGGATTTATATCCACTTGATGAATTTGGCCTAGAGAGCAAGTTGATTGCTGGCATAATTTTAATAATTGCCTTCATTCTTTATGTTGCGACTATGGCTTTGCCCTGGGGAATTTCTAGTTTGATCCTAGTGAAATTTATTAAGAAAATCCGCTCAAGAAACCTGGTTCCATTTTTAATCGCCAGCATATTTACTTTGGCTGAATATTCTAGAGCGATACTTTTCTCTGTTGTTCTTTACGGAGATGGAGGTAAAATCGGGCCTCATTGGACAATGGGAAATATTGCTTATTGGTTTATTGATTTTGATTTTCTGGCCACAACCGCTTCCATTTGGGGAATCTATGGAATTGATTTTGTTTTGGTTTCGTTTTTCTCATCTGTTTTATTATTGTTTGTTAAAACAATTAATAAGAAACTTTTTCTGATAAATTTGATCATTATTGCGATCTTGGTTTCTACTGCCAACTCTATAACCAGCAACAAGAACCCGAGTGAGTCCGTTTCCGTTCCAATAGCGATCATACAGACCAATTCACCTTTTGTTGGATTTGCAAATAATGTTGCCTTGCTTGAAGACTTAAAAAATAAATTGAACCTCATACAAGAGGGGGCGAATATACTTAGGCCCGAGAGTGGAATAATACTTTTACCAGAGGGGATAGGATTTTCGACATCTCTAGGTAAAATTCTTGACGTTACCAGCATTGGTCAGTATTTCAATAGTCTTTCAGACAAAGAGTTGCTCATAGTAGACAGTATCAGATCATTAGAAGATGGTCATTATAAGTCCAAAGCAACTTTTATAAGTTCCCAAGCCGGAGTTATTGACTTTTATGATAAGGAGGTTCTTGTTCCAGGCGGAGAGTTTTTGCCTTATTTAATAAAGTTTCCTTTAATCCTACTGAATCCATCGCTAGGAGAAAAATTCAAATCTTATAGAGAGTATTCGGCTGGAGAAAAAACAAATATTATTTCCTACAAAAATAATCAAATAAAAACCCTGGTTTGCTCTGACTTCATTTCTCCAACCAAATCAAACCGAGGACAGTCTGATTTTATTTTATCTCTAGGAAGTTTCTCTGTTTGGGGTGGTGGACGATGGGTTGTCCAGCAAGCTGAGCCGATACTTCGTTTCCGGGCAATTGAAAACGATAAATACTTGGCTTTTGCCTCAAATGGGGGCAAATCATATGTCATAAACCGACATGGAAAAATAGAAAAAATGACTGATTTTAAAAGCTACGAGTTATTAACAGGCGTTATTGTCCCCAACAAAAATAGAACGTGGTATAATTATGTAGGTGATTGGCCGATTTTATTGATATCGTTGGCCTTTTTCGGCTTAGGAATTATACAACTACAAATTACGTATTTTACCAATATACGTATCTACAAATTATTTATTCGTAGATTTGTAAATTAGTTTGATTAGTAATTCGTAGTAATTGTTTGTCAAACAATATTAAAACTTTTATATCCCTATTGGCTGTTTTGGCTATATTTTCAGTTTTTTCTTTCTTTGATGTTTTTCATGGTGTCCGCTCGGCCTCCTTATTTGAATCGGCTAAATCATTACCTCCACTAAAAGACGACGTCGACGGAGATGGTTTAACTGACTCTGAAGAATCCTACTGGAATACTGATTTTTTAAACCCCGACACTGATGGTGATGGTTTTCTTGATGGGGAAGAGGTGGCCTCTGGTCATGATCCGAGAGTTTCTTCATCAGGTGACGACCGGCTTGATACCGCTTTCAATACACCTCCGCCAATTGCCGAGCCGGATTTAGCTTCGCTCAATTTAACCGATAAGACACTAGCCCTCGTCGCCGGAGCAATCGGTTCCGGAGATTTAACACGTGAGGCTTCGGATAACACAAAAGATAACGCCTTGGCCGCTCTTTCTTACTCAATAATAGACGACTTTTACAAAATACAGGATTCAGTTCCTTTACCGACCATAATTACCGTGGAAACTTCCAAAACAAATCAGATTGAATATTTAATCAGCTTGGCTCAGATAATTCAAGACGATCTTCTAAGTTTTGACCAGCAACCAAATCTTGGATCAACTATAGAACAACAAACTCCTTATTTCTCAGCCAAATCAGAAAAGTTTAAATCTTCTTTGGAAAAAACAACAACTTTAAAAGTTCCGGCCAATTGGGTTGATGTCCATAAAAACATTTTAAATCTTCTTGGCCGCCTTTCTTTGACCTATCACCAAATAGCAAATTATCAAACCGATGCCCTTAAAGCCATCGTGGCGTTAAACGAAATTGGTACTTTAAGTCTGGAAACAAAATCATTAATCAAATCTGTTCAAACAAAAATTTCTTCGGAAAACTTAGTTTTAGACAGTAGTTTTTACCAAATTTTAGATCTTCTTTACAAAGATTAAATGTTTTTAAAATTCAAAAAGGCCGTCAGTCTTTTTATAATTCTAGGTATTTTATTTGCCTTTCTTTATGTTTACCAAGCTTCGCCAGCCAAAGCTCTTGATGGGGGGGGTAGTTGGGCCCAATTTTTTCAATATAATTTAAAAGAGTTTGTCCTAGATCCCTTGGCTCGTCTTTTAGCTAGAAGGATTCTTTCTCAATATCTTGATTCCATTGTTCAACGAGTTAGTGGTCCTGCTGGAGGTAGAGGAAATCAACCGGCTTATGTCCAAAATTGGAGAAATTTCCTCCTTGATGCCACCTACCGAGGTGAGGATGTATTCAGAGTTCAACTTGGCAACACAGAAACGTGCCTTGATTTCAGAAACGGCCTGAGAGCCCAATTTGGTGCGCCCCCTCCTGGTCAAACAATTCCTCAAAACACCAGAGTCAACAATCTTGACCCATTTTCCAGAAGAGCTAGATGCACTATGCCAGCTGGATGGAATTCTGTGAATTACAAACAAGATTTTGCCGGCAATGGCGGCTGGGATGCTTTGGTGCGCCTTTCTGAGCCTCAAAACAATTTCTATGGCGCCACTCTAATGTCACTGGGTGAATTAAGCGCTCAAAGAGCTGTTGATATTGCGGCCGATCAAAACGAAGCCAGGAGAGGTTATACCGGTATCAGAGCCGGGGGGTGTCAAAGTTTAGGGTCCGGTGGTATTTGTACAAATAATCGCTGTGTGGGCGGACCACTTAACGGACAAACCTGTGTAGCAACCTCAGAATGTGCAGTTCTAAACGCTCAAGCTCGCTGCACCTTTCTTGGCAATGTTACCACTCCAGCTGATGTATTAGGTGAATCAGCAGCAAATTATGTAGATAAGAACTTGGGTTGGATGGTAACATCTGACGAACTGACCGAGGTAATTTTTAACTTGGTTACCGGACTTGTTGGTAGGTTAACTAATTTTGGTGGTTCAGAACCAACACCAGCTCCAGCTACTGACACAGGTTCAAGTGTCCAAGCTTGTTTAAATAATTGCCGAGGACAAAACGGAAGCACTTATCAATCCTGTATTAATAGCTGTTACAACAGCGGTGGGGGTACGATCCCGGGTGATCCTGGTTCTCTTGATCCAGGAGCGCCTGACTGGTATGTCCCTGGCGATGGTGGTGATGATGGCGGAGGTGGAGACGATGGTGGTGGTAGTTGCACCCCTCCAAACGCAACAGCAGAAGAAATTGCAGCATTTCTTGAAGCCAATCCGGGTGATGAAGGCCGCTTAGCCGAAGCTTTTCCTTGTCCATAATTATTCTTATCAACTGAATGAAACGATTTAATAAAAAGTTTGTAACTTTCGCTATCATAACCCTGATTTTAATCTCAGCTCCTTTTCATTTTGCTAATGCATTTATTTTTGAAGCTATCGCTGGGGTTTCTATTTTAGCCATAGTCGGTGGTCTTCTGGTTATTATAAAGGCTATTTTGGTAGCCCTAATTGCTCTTTTAGCCGACGGCACAACTTCTATTCTCGCCTTAAGCGCCACTAACGTTCCGGTGGTCCAAGAGAGTTGGAATCTGGTAAGACAGTTCGCCAACATGTTCTTCATTGTCATTTTGGTTATCATGGCTTTTTACACAATATTTGACATCGGAGGCTACGATTTCAAATCTCTGATCGGCAGATTTATTGTTGCCGCTTTGCTTATAAACTTCAGTTTGGTCATAGGTGAATATATTATTGATATAAGCCAGACATTGAGTAATGTCTTTATTAACTCTATCGGCGATATTGGACACCGAATAGCCCAAGGAACACAAATAGCTGACTCGGTGGTGGGAGATCTATCTACTTCGGCAGTAGCTACAGTTGATGCAAATTTATGGCAGAAAACAATCTCTTTCTTTGCCACCATAATACTGCTGTCTATAGTATTTTTTAGCATGGCCGTTTTGTTTTTCTTTTCCATGCTTCGTGTTCCTGTTTTGTGGGCGTTGCTAATCTTTTCACCGGTTGCTTGGATTACTTATATCCTTCCCTCAACAAAAAAAATAAATCAGGATTGGTGGAAATATTTTATCGGTTGGAATGTGTTTATGCCCTTTTATTTGTTCTTTATTTATTTTGGCACCCTGTTTTTACAAAGAAAAGATGCTATTTTAACTGGAATAAACAGCGGGACGAGTTCCGGCCTTGGAATTACTTTTCAGAGCTTATTTTTCTTTATCTTGATCGGCATTGTTCTAATTGGCGGGGCTAAAATGGCTATGTCAGCCGGTATGGCCGCCGGCGCCGGCGGAGTGGCAATGGGAGTCTGGGCCAGGGGCCGAACTGCGGCAAAGTTCGCCGGATCAAGAGTGCCAATATTTGGTGGCTATAGTGCCAGAGATATAGGTACCGGAGTAGAGGCAAAGAGAAAACAAATAAGAGAAGAGGGTCTTAGTCTGGGCGGGTTCAAGGTTACCAGTGGTGAACAAGGCCACAGGGAAAGATCAGCCAGAATTGGAGCTATGTTGGGAGTTAGGGGAATGGAACTCCAGCAACAAAGAGAGTTTTTAACCAAGACAGAGAAAGAATACAAGGATATTCAGGATAAATTTGATGTTCGAGCAATTACTGCTGATCAAATAAAACTAGGAGCAGAGAAGGGCATAGCTACTGATCCCAAGATTTACGCTTATCGCAAAATGATGGCCAAACTCGGTGAACTTGATCCAAATGGCGATGTCTTTGCTAAAACACTTGAAGAACTTTCGGACAATCCTCTAGCTGCTAAAGATTTCGTTCAAGCCGGAAAAGAAGCCAAATACTCAAACATGAGCGGTTCCCAGCTTATAGAAATGTCCACCAGTATAGACAAAGATGGTAATGATAAATATACAAATCTAAGGGCTAACAATCTTAACCCAGCAAAAAAGGAAATGGTTAAATTTGTCCAACAAGACGAGAGGATTCGTTCTGGTTTAACTCAAGAACAATTCAACCGATCCATTGATATACTGGGTTCGGCTACCAATGCTGACGGTAAAAGTTTCATTAAAGATGTTGGTGACAGTAGGCCGGATCTGGCTGTTGAATATAACTTTGTTAAGAAACCTGATGGCACCTACGCCCACGAAGAGATAAGAAACAAGACCATACAAGGATTTAGTATCCAAACAGCTGGTAAAACAGATGCTCAGATTGACGCTGAAATCAGAGAAAGACACTACGCCGGAGCCGTTACGGTTGGTGCCCAGAAATTGGCACAAATGCCAGCCGAGACTGATCCAACCAAACCTCCTAAAGTATGGAATAGGCCAGAATTTCAGACTGCTTTGACTAACCATCTTAGGGGTCTAAAAACCAGAAAAAACAAAAAAGCTTACACGACCTATATTGCTGACCTGGACAAAGAGATAAATAATGTCAAAAATCCGACAGAAAGAGCTGAAAAACAGACTATATTCGAGAGTATTCAAAACAACATTTAAATAAACCCCCCATGGATGAAGCCATCAACCCAACACAAGATTTGACCCTAGAAGACACTAACTATACTGGCGGAGATTATTTTACTCCTTACAGAGCTGGGATAGTTGAATTTAGAGATAAAAATGATTTTATAAACTATAATACCAAGTTTAATTTCATTTCCGTCCCCGTAAGAAAAGTTATTTTTGATTTCTCCACAGCAGAATTTATTGAAGAGAAACTGGGAACCAAGTTCGGGTTAGATGAGATACAGAAAAAAGAAATCGCCAATTTAATTCGAGAGGTTTTGTTGGGAAATATTTTTATCGGCGATTTCACCAAGTCCATTCAGGAAAAATTAAATTTAGATGAAGGTAAATCCAAAGATATCGCCTCAATGATAGTGGGGGAGTTATTATCGCCGGCTCTTGAATCAGTTAAAGCCGTCCAGAGAGCAAAGTTCCCAGAAAGGATAAGCCAAATGAAAACCGACCCTCCACCGCAACCCACTCAAACTCCAATCCAGCCAAGACCTGTAATGCCTCCTCAAACACCGCCCCCACCTGTCCAAAAACCTGGTAACAGACCATTAGAAGAGGAGTTGGAAAAAGTTGCCAGTATTATTGATCTTCGCAATAAACCCTAACTACTAATTACAAATTATTCAAATATACAAATCTACGAATAAAGAAAATAAAGACTCTGGATTTGTAGATTCGTACATTCGTTTAGATTCGTAATTCGTAGATTTAATGAAATTCCAAGTCCCCCAATTCATTGAAACCGAGACTAAATTAATCGGTCCGTTCACGCTAAAGCAGTTTTTGTGGCTGGCTTCGGGTGGAGCGATTTTGTTTTTGATGTATATGATTCTGCCAAGTTATGCGTTTTTTGTTTTAGCCATCCCTATCGGGGGAATAGCTGTTTCTTTAGCTTTCGTCAAAATCAACGAAACCCCTTTAGTAAATTACATTATGTACGGGCTCAATTACTTTATAGGGCCGAAACAATATATTTTTAAAAAAGAGGGGGATGGCTTAAAATTAAATGAGGTAATCGTGTCAGATAAATAATATAACTACTAATTACAAACCGTTCAAATGTACTAATCTACAAATCCAGATTCTTTATTAGTAGATTCGTATATTTGTTTAATTAGTAATTCGTAGTAATTCCCGTGGCTACACCCGTTACCCCTTCAACCCAAAACTTAGTCAATATTCAAGAAATAAGAGACGGTATTCTCCTTCTTAAAGATGGGTCAATGAGGGCGGTTATTGAAACCTCGGCAATTAATTTTGAGCTGAGATCAGAAGATGAGCAAATAGCCATCACTCAAAATTTCCAGAATTTTATAAACTCCGTTGATTTTCCTCTGCAAATTTCAGTCGTTTCACGCCGATTGTTTATTGAAGACTATTTAAAATACGCCAGTGAAGCAACTGGTCAACTAGACAACGAACTTCTAAGAATCCAGGCCAATGAATATTTGAAATTTGTTCAAGAGTTGTCGGTGTTAAGCAACATAATGTCCAAAAAGTTTTATACAATTGTTCCTTTTTATATTTTTGAATCGCCTTTAAAAACCGGTTTACTCCAAAGTTTCAAAAGCACAGTTACTCCGACAACGGCCGCCAAGGACTTAACTCCTGAAAAGTTTGAAACATATAAAAACCAGCTCATGCAGAGGGTGGAGCTTGTTTTTGGGGGATTGGCCGGACTCAGCTTAAAATCCAAATTACTTGAAGAGGAAGAGCTTAAAAAAATATTTTATAATTTCTACAACCCCGAAACAAAAAGTGTAGAAGAAAAGAAAACATAATTTATGTCAAAATCGGCCGATACAATTAAGTCAACCGAGATTGACGCCTTCTTGGCTCCGTCGGCTTTTAGTGTGGCGCCAAATCACATAAGAATCGGCAGTCAGTATGCCCGAACGATCTTCTTGGCCACTTATCCTAGATTTTTGCATACTAGCTGGTTTTCTCCGATAATCAATCTGGATCGGGTTTTTGATATTTCAATTTACACTAACCCCAAAAACACCGCTCAAATATTAAAACAGCTCCGCGACCAATTGGCTCGCTTGGAAGCCCAGGTTATGGAAGAGTCAGCGGCCGGCAAAGTAAGAAATCCTCTTCTTGAGACAGCCATACAAGACATTGAAAGTCTAAGGGATAGGCTCCAGCAGGGGACAGATCGTTTTTTTGAACTGGGAGTTTATATAACCTTTTACGAAGGTTCCTTGCAAACTCTGGATGAAACAGAGAATAAACTGAAAGGCCTGCTTGAGTATCAGCTTATATTTTCTCGGCCGGCAACTTTTAGAATGTCCGAGGGCTTCATGTCTACCTTGCCCCTAGGCAGTGACAAATTAAATGTCTATACATCCCTAAATACAGAGCCTTTGTCTTCAATTTTCCCTTTTGTATCTTTTGACCTGACTTCGGACTCGGGCATACTTTATGGAATTAACACCCATAATAATTCTTTAGTTCTTTTTGACCGGTTTGACCTTGAAAATGCAAATTCAGTTGTTTTTGGAAAAAGTGGTGGTGGTAAAAGTTATACGGTTAAACTGGAGATATTGCGTAGTCTTGTTTTTGGTACGCAAGTTCTTGTTATTGACCCGGAGGATGAGTATAAATACCTGGCTGAAACTGTTGGCGGTTCCAATGTCAAAATATCAGTCAACTCTCCTAATCACATAAATCCTTTTGACTTACCTATCCCTAAAGAGGATGAGTCTCCGGCTGATGTTTTCAAATCTCACACCTTAAGTCTTACCGGTTTGTTTAGATTAATGATGGGCGATCTAACTCCGGAAGAGTCAAACATTCTTGATGAGGCCATAATTCAGACTTATGCCATTAAAGACATAGCTCCGGAAAGCGACTTTACTAAATCTGAACCGCCGATTTTATCAGACTTCCAGAATGTTTTGGAAGGACTGACTGGCGCTGAATCAATGGCTGTCAGGATGAAAAAATTCACTCAAGGAACTTTTGCCGGGTTTTTAAACAATCCAACTAATGTTGCTCTTGATGCTAGGTTTGTTGTTTTCAGTATCCGTGATATGGAAGATGAGTTACGACCGATTGCTATGTATCTAGTTTTAAATCATATATGGACCCAAGTTCGCCGAAACCTGAAGAAAAGAATCATGGTGGTTGACGAGGCCTGGTGGCTAATGAAATATCCTCTGGGAGCTGAGTTTTTGTTTAATATTGCCAAAAGAGCGAGGAAATATTATCTGGGCCTAACCACTATAACCCAGGATATTCCTGATTTTATGGCTACGCCGCAAGGCAAATCCATCGTCACCAACTCCTCAATGCAGATTTTAATGAAACAATCACCAGCAGCAATTGAGGTTGTAAAAGAAACGTTTAACCTGACTGACGCCGAAAAATACTATCTCCTTGAAGCAAGGGTTGGTTTTGGCTTATTTTTCCTTGGTCAAAACCATATCGGTATCCGGGTTGTGGCTTCTTACGCTGAAGATCAAATTATCACCTCTGATCCAAGGCAAATTCTTGAAGTAGAGAAGGCAAAAGAGGAGTGGGCTAAAGCTAACCAATAATATGGCCGAAAAAAAACAGGAACTAGAACAAATAAAAGAATGGGGACCAATAAAACTAGAAAATAAGGTCCAAAAAATAAATTTGGGCTGGAAAGGTTATGTTCCCGGCTATAAAAACAGGGTGGTTGGACAAATCAATAGGCAAATAAAAGAAAAATTTCCTGCTCCAGAACAACAAGCTAAAGAAATTGACTACGCCAACCGACTGGTTTTAGAGCGAGAACAACAGGAACAAGGAGCGCAAACAGCTGATTCAATTCAAAAAGAAGGCCGATCGTTTGGTCGCCCGTCTTTTATAAAATACTTTTTATTATTTTTTGTTTTAGCGGTCCCGAATGATTTGGTAGATGCAATTGAACTTACCGGATTTTTGGCTATAGTAGCTTGGTTTGTATCTTTTTTTCTTTCAATATCAACCGTTTTGATTATGTGGTTTACCGATCAGGAGCAAAAAAGAGCCGAGGGTTTTATGAAACAAGTTGAGGAGTATAGAAGAACAGCCATACGCACCACCAAAACGGCTTTTAGAATAGCCCGATTTTTCAGAAAAAATCCGACCATGAAAGTTGTGGCAGGGGCAGTAGCCGAGTTTATTCCTTTTTTATCAATCTTTCCCTGGGCCAGTCTGTCTATACTTCTAGCCTATCTGGACGAAAGAAAAACATTTAAAGAGGCTCGCCAATCGTCAGAAGAATCTGCTTCGGCTGTTTTGACCGAAGTTTAAATAAACTAATGGTCAGTAATAAGGTATTCTTTTTGTTTTTAATGGCGTCTCTCGCTTTGACTTCTTTTTTGGGAGGTTATATTTTAGTTGGACACGAAGTAAAAGCTAATGCCAAACAAAAAACTGGAACACTTTTAGATCGTTTTGAAGAAAGGGTTGTTGATTCCACCAAAGAAATATCTACCCAACAAAGGCCATCCTTGCCAGAAATAACAACGAGGATGTTTTTAAACTTAAGTCCCAATATCAGTATCTATGCAATCTCGCCAGACAACAAGAAAATTGCTTATTTTATTCCTCCTAAAAAGGGCAGGGAGGGGGGTGTCTTTGTTTCTAATCTTGACGGTTCAAATCAAAAATCTGTCTTTAAAACCAGGGTTGTAAATTTAAGTATTAGCTGGACAAAGGAGGATGAGGTTATTATTGAAATTGACCAACTTAAAAAACCTGTAATCCTGAAGAGAAGTAATGATTAAAGTGGTTTTACTACTATTCTACGATTTGGTTCTGCACCGATACTCTCTGTGGTAATATCTGGGCAAGAAGCAAGTTCCATATGAACAATTCTCCTTTCATAAGGCGACATAGGAAACATGGCTTCGGCTTTTTGGGTACTGCGGACTCGAGTTACGGTCTGTTTGGCCAAATCAACCAGATGGTTAGTTTGAGATTTGCGATAATCATTTACATCAACAACGATATTATTAATATCAGTGATTTTTTTCAAAAAAATACTTCTTAAAATCTGTTCTAGGGCCTTTAAGTTTTGACCATTTTTGCCTATAAGAAGACTGGCGTTTTCGGGTGTGTAGACAGACACGAGTAGGGATTTGTTGTTACGATCGTCTATTTCTTCTTTTAGGTTAACTTGGCATTCTAAGTTCATAAAGCCAGCCATCCCTTGAACGGTTTCCATAACTCTTTCTTTTATATTGTTACTATTTTCATTTTCCATGTTTTAATTCTTATATCCAAGCTGAATTTTAAATTTCTAGTTTTTATATCTCATTCTAATATACGTCTGTTCTCCCATTGAGAACAAGGTCGTAGTCACCCAATAAAGCAGTAAACCGGCCGGCAAGTTCCAACCAATAATTATAATCATTACCGGGAAAATATACAACATTTGCTTATTAAGTGCCTGCATTTCTTTCTGGACACCGTCGGAGTTGTTTTGCATTAAATTTTGGTTTTGACGAAGTTGGATAAATTGAAAGGCGCCAGTTATTATAGCTAAAATAACACTCCTTGAAGTAATATTCAAAAAACCAAAAGAAATAGGATTAATATTTTCCGGTTTAGTTATGAAATTATAGATAAGTCCGAGGTTGTCCGGTTTAAATCCAGCCCCAAAAGCTTGATACAAGGCTATGAGTATCGGTAGTTGTATCAACAAGGGTAAGCAACCCGATAATGGGTTAACATTATTTTCTTTGTACAACTTCATTATTGCAGCTGACTGGGCTTGGACGTCATTTTTGAATTTGTCCTTGATGGCCTTCATTTGCGGGTTGATTCTACTAAGAGCTCTTTGGGAAAGAATGGTTTTAACAGTAAGGGGGAAGAATATTAATCGGATAATAATAGTAAGGGCAATCACGGCTAAACCAAAATCGTTGCCAGGCAAAATATTATACAAAAAAACGACAGCATTAAGAAGTGGTTCGTATAAAATTGTATTATATAATTCCATCATTTTTATCTACTAATTACTAATTTTATCTAATGTACAAATCTACAAATAAATTTAATTCGTAAATTTGTATATTTGGGTCTATTTGTAATTAGTAGTAAGGGGGTTACATTTCAATATTCTGTTTAAACCTTTAAGCAAGCCTTTCCAAAGGCCGCACTTATCAATCATCTCAATGGTATACTCTGAACAGCTTGGGTAAAATCTACAAACAGAGGGGAAAAATAAAGGTAAGGCATTGTGCCTAAGCAAGGTGTGGGAAAAATATTGGTAGCCTTTAATAAATTTAATTACTGTTTTTTTCATTTAGTATTCTAGTTCGATTTAATAAATCCATTAATTCATGTTTTAGACTATCTTCTTTTTCTTTACGTTTAAGTGTGATTACAATGTCATACTTACTTTTAAAGTCGGTAATTTTTTTACGAATTTGTTCGGAAAATATTCTTTTTATCCTGTTTCTATTGGCAGCATTACCAGCAACTTTAATGGGAACAATAAAGGCAACTCGCGAATTAGTTAAAGTGTTTTTTTTGTATTTTATAAACAAAAAATTGCCTTTTACAGCATTTCCTTCCTTAAAAACCATATCAAAGTCCTTTTTATCAGTTAGGCGATTCTTTCTGGGGAGGGGCATATCTAAACTGTTAGTTTACGTCTCCCTTTTCTTCTTCGGCGCGTTAAAACTCTTCTGCCATATCTGGATTGTGATCGTTTAAAAAAGCCGTGTTTTCTTTTTCTTTTCTTCTTTTTTGGACGATATAAGGTAATCTTCATCCCCACACTCAGTTAGGATATGTTTCCATTGCGATTTTGGAATAATATTCTAACCAAAATTAAATTTATACACATGTTTTTCCCACAAACCCATAAAACACTAGGTCGCAAATCCTAACTGAGTGTGGGGATTCATATTAATTTGTAGTATATACATGTTTTATGCCATAGTCAATATTGTAAACATTTATCCACTTGTTATAAACATCATATAAACTTTCAGTGCTTATGTTATTTTTATTACGTTGGTTATAATTAAACCCATGATGACCAATGAAGAATTATGGAAAGCAGTATTGGGTGAGATGGAGCTTTCATTAACTAAGGCGAATTTTACGACCTGGTTTAAGAATACTTTGATTTTGTCTAAGGACGGTCAATCAATAGTGGTGAGTGTTCCTAATGGTTTTATTAGAGAATGGTTACAGAATAAATTTAATAAACGCATTCTGGACTCAATTAGGGGGTTTTCTCCTGAAGTAAGGGAGGTCAGGTATGTGGTGGGAACACCCAAAATTGAGCTAAAAACAACTCCTAAACCTTTCTTAGATCGTGACTTAGAGGAAAAGGTAATACCTGATTCTTTAAAAGATATAGATAAATATACCAACCTTAATAAAAAGTACTCTTTTGAATCGTTTGTTGTTGGATCCAATAATGAACTAGCTCACGCGGCTTCGTTAGCAATAGTTAAAAATTTAGGCAAACTTTATAATCCCTTATTTATTTATGGTGGAGTAGGCTTAGGTAAAACCCACCTTCTCCAATCAATCGGCAATAAAATATCTGCAGAATATAAAGACAGTCATGTTTTATACATATCTGCTGAAAAACTTACAGCTGACCTGATTGAATCTATCCGCAACAGAACAATAGAGGACCTAAAAAACACCTATTCAAAACTAGATCTTCTGATTATTGATGATATTCAATTTATTGCCGGAAAAGAAAGGACCCAAGAAGTGGTCTTTCAAATATTTAACGAGCTTCATGGGAAAAACAAACAAGTCGTCCTGTCTTCTGACCGTCCCCCAAAAGCTATTCCTGCTTTAGAAGAACGGCTCAAATCACGTTTTGAGGGCGGCATGATAGCCGATATTGGTATTCCTGACTTTGAAACACGGCTGGCTATACTAAAATTAAAAATGCTGGAAAAAAATCAGGAGTTGGACAATGAAACCGTGACTTATATAGCCACAAATATCCAGAAAAATGTTAGGGAACTTGAGGGTGCTTTAAATAGGGTTATTGCTTTTAGCCAAATATACAACAAACCTCCTGGCACAAAAGAGGTCAAAAATATTCTAGCTACCTATTTGAACAATCCTTACAAAAAAGCATCGTCCCAGGTTGTTTTAAAAAATATTGCTGATTTCTATAATATTTCCCCAAGTGATCTAATCAAAAGAAGTAGGAAAAAAGAAATAGTCAGACCGAGACAAATGGCCATGTTCTTATTAAGAGAAGAGACTAAATTATCTTTTCCTGAAATAGGGCAAAAGTTGGGTGGTCGCGATCACTCAACAGTGATTCATGCTTGTGAAAAAATCAAAAGGGAAGAGAATAATGATGAGTCTGTAAAACAAGAGTTGGTTATGATTAGAGAACGTGTTTATAATTCTTTTGATAAGTAGTGGATTAATTGTTTTGATGATGATTTAATTATAATTATTCATTAGTTATTAGTATTTTATTAAAAAGTTGTCCGCTACTTATCCAGAGTTATATATAAAATTATAAACAAGATGTTAAACCAGTATTTTTTAAAATACTCCAAGTAATACGTCATTCATAAATTCATTTTAAAAACTTATAAACAAAATATACTTCCTTAATAATAGTAATAATAAGTATTTATATATCTAATGAAGATTACTACTAATCATAAAAATTTAACTAAAATTATTTCTGTAATTGAAAGGGTTATCTCAAGAAACCCTTCTTTGCCTATTTTAAATAATATTTTACTGAAAACAGAAAATGGACGGCTTAAATTAATAGCTACTAATTTAGAGATAGGAATCAGTGGTTTATTAGGAGCTAAAGTAGAAGAAACAGGTGAAATAGCTGTTCCGGCAAAAATATTTTCCGATTTTGTAAATAACACCGGGGAAGAAAAAATAACCCTAACTACTAAAAACAATATTTTAACAATAAATACCGAAAAATATAAGACTCAAATATTAGGTTTTGACACTAAAGACTTTCCGATTATACCAAAAATTAAAAAAGAGATATTTTCTACAATTCCTTCAAAAATATTAAAATCAGGATTAAATTCTGTCTTTGATTCTGTTGCTGTTTCTGAAACAAGACCAGAATTAGCCGGGGTATTTATTCAGTTTAACGATAAACAATTGATATTTTCTTCAACGGATAGTTTTAGATTATCCGAAAGAATTATTGATTTAAAAAATAAAAATAATAATTCTTTTATTTTACCAAGATCAACTGTTTTGGAGTTAATAAGATTTTTAGGGGATATTAACGAAGATGTTATTGTCAGATACGATGATAATCAGGTCTCTTTTTCTACTGACGCAATAGAGCTTGTTTCTAGATTGGTTAACGGTAATTACCCCGACTATAAGAAAGTAATTCCAGATAAATATATTTCAAGAATGTTGGTTAAAAAAGAAGACTTAGACAAAAATGTGCGTTTAGCTGGTATTTTCTCATCTAATATTGCCGATATTAAATTAAGTTGTAATGAAAAACAACTTACAATTACAGCTAAGAATGCAGACAAAGGAGAGATTCAAATAAATACGGAAGCTCTGCTTAAAAACGAGCCGTTTGATATCTCTTTAAACCACCACTACTTATTGGACGGTTTAAAAATAATACCGACCGAGCATGTAATTATAGAATATACCGGCCAAGGAAGCCCCTTAGTTTTAAGACCAGAACATGAATCCAAAGACCTCACCTATCTTATAATGCCACTTAGAAGGTAAAAACATGCTGAAAAGTATTAATAATCTTTTTGAAAAAAGAAAAAATTATCTCAGCAAATCACAAGATAAATTAGCTATTATAAAAACCAGCTTCTATTCTTTTTTAAAAAACAAATTCGGAGACGATATTATGGGTTTTTCTTTTGTTTTAAACTATGACGCCAAAGAGAACAGCTTAACAATAAACACAGACAATAAAGTTATAGCCAACGAGCTAACCCTTCAGCTATTAAGTATCAACTCGTTTTTTAAAGAAAACAAGATTAAACTGAACAAGATACTAATTAGGTAAATTAGGCAAAGACAAACCGAAATAATTTCTAACTGACCATTCCCAGTTTATATATTGAGTATCTTCTAACGGATTTGATGGAATTGATCCAGCGGGTTGGGAGCGGTTAATATAGTGGAGAATGTTGTGAACTTCGTGGTCTGGATCAAAATATTGGCCACTTAGCATTATTTTGTTTGAGAAAACAGGATCAGGTCTTTGGAAGCCCTCAAAAGGATATTTTTCTAACGCCTTAACCATAAACTCTTTCCACATAGGCCCAGAAGCGCTGATACCAGCACCTTCTCTTGTCATAGATTCATTTTTATTGTTACCTGTCCAAACGCCAACAGCAATATTTGGAGAATAACCAACAACCCAAGCGTCTCTGTTTTCTTGGGTCGTTCCTGTTTTTGCAGCAACTTCTCTGGAGGGAATATAAAGAGAGCTTGAATAACCAAAGACAGAGGAGCGGGCATTGTTATCCGACAATACATCAGTTACAAGCCGAGTCGCAGAAGAATCAATAACTCTTTCGGGCTTTAGTTTTTGTTCCTCAAGAATTTCACCGCTACCAGATTCAATTTTTCTAATAAAATTCCAAGGATTCCTAATTCCATCATTAGCAAAAACTCCATAAGCTGAGACAAGGTCAATCGGCCTTACTTCTGCACCACCAAGAACAAGAGATAAGCCAAATCTGGACCGGTCTTGGAGGGTGCTTATGCCCATAGATTCAGCCAGTTTTATAGTATCCTCAACTCCAGCCAAATAAAGTGTTTTAACAGAAGGGACGTTTAATGATTGAGCCAAAGCATTTCTTAGAGTAACCGGTCCGCGGAAACGGCCGTCATAATTTTCGGGATGATAACAGTCTAAACCAAACTCATCTTTTTCCTCCAAAGCGTTAGGTTTACAGTTTGGATTAAACTCTGTTTTCGTGTCAAAGACAATAGTTCCATCGGGATATCCTTTTTGAAAAGCAACAGCGTAAGCAAAGGGTTTAAAAGCCGAACCAGGTTGCCTTTTAGCAGTTGTTACGTTGAAATTACCTTCGTTTTCAATATCAAAATAATTACTTGAGCCGACCATAGCTACAACTTCTCCGTTTTTGGGGTTTATGGCCACCAAAGCGGCATTGGTGGCTTTATATTTTTCTTTGTTTATTTCAGAATATTTTGTAACAGCCTCCTCAGCTATTTTTTGGAGCTCGGTGTCTAAGGTGGTTATCACCTTAAGACCATTTTTTTCAACAGCGTCTTCGCCGTATTTAGAAACCAAATATTCCCTGACCATAATAACAAAATGAGGAGCGGTAATTTTGTCAACGCTTGGCTGAAAGACAACCTCTTCTTTTTTTGCTTGATCATATTCTTCTTGGGTTATATGCCCCAGATCAAGCATTCTGGATAAGGTGTGATTTTTTCTAACCACTAACTCTTCAACATGACTGCCATAAGGAGAATAAAAAGTCGGAGCCTTGGGCAGAGAAGCAAGAACAACCGCTTCGTTTAAAGTAAGATCCTTGGTTGGTTTATCAAAAAATGTTTTACTAGCCGCCTCAATACCATAAGCGCTAGAACCATAAGGTATTTGGTTTAAATACATCCAAAATAATTCATCTTTGCTATATTTTCTCTCAATTTCAACTGTTAGAATAATCTCTTTTATTTTTCTGGTAACCAGACGAAAAGTGGAAGCTCGCTCATCACCCAAGAGAGCTTTTTTAACCAGTTGTTGAGTAATCGTTGATCCGCCCTGAGATATACCACCCTCCATTAGGTTTTTTAAAAAAGCTCGGGCGATACCATTAAAATCAACTCCGCGATGCTTATAAAAATCACTATCCTCTGAAGCCAAAGTGGCCCACTTAACATAACTGGTGATATCTTCCCAAGGAATGATGGTTCTTTTTTCTTCGCCGTGGATGTCATAAAGCAAAACTGTGCCGGTAGAGTCGTATATTTTAGTTGATTCCCCCACCTTTCTTGAAATAAGAGTTTCCGGATCGGGGATAGTTCTTTGAAGGTAGATAAAGTAAGACAAGAAAACAATTATACCAACTACAAAAAACCACACGGCCAGTGTGACTAAGGATTTAATAACCTTCTTAACTTTTTTCTTCCTATTCTTCAATTTTTCTACTGTAAATTGCGGTATCAAAGTAGTTTAAATCTTAACACAACCTTAGTTTTTTTCAAGATTAGTAGCTGGGGTGGGTGTTTTTCGGGCACGACATAAATTCTTGCTAGAATTTTGTCTTTTACTCCCGCCGGTCGCGGTCCGTAAATCCCTTAAGACACCCACCCCAGCTACTAACGATAAGTTGAAAAGATGCGGCATAAATTATAAGCTGTAGTATAAGCTTTTAATTTATGAAAGTTATTACCGATAAAAAGAGGATAGAAGAAATTATTAACCGAGGTGTTGTCGTTGAAATTTTGCCAACCAAAGAACGGTTAATTGAAAGAATGACTGCCGGGAATAGATTAAAAATTTATATTGGAGTAGACCCAACCTCAAACTCACTTCACCTTAGCCATGCTAAAAACTACATGTTGTTGGAAGAGTTTAGACAACTCGGCCATGAAGTTATTATTCTGATGGGTGATTTTACTGCTAGAATCGGTGATCCGTCAGATAAGACTGCCACCAGAGTCAAACTCTCAAAAGAACAAGTAGACAATAATGTTAAGAGTTGGATTTCCCAGATAAAACCTTTAATGGATTTTGATGATAAAGATAATCCACCCCATGTTTTGTATAACAGCGCCTGGCTTTCAAAAATGACCTGGGAAGATGAGATTGAACTGGCAGCCAACATAACTGTCCAACAACTTCAAGAGAGAGATATGTTTCAGAAGAGACTTAAGAGTAATATTCCTATTTATTCCCATGAATTTCAGTATCCATTAATGCAAGGATATGACAGTGTTGCTATGGATGTTGATGTAGAATTGTGTGGAACAGACCAGATATTTAATGCTCTTGTTGGCCGTACTTTATTGAAAAAGTTAAAAAACAAAGAAAAATTTATAGTTGCCGTGAATTTAATGGAAAATCCTAAAACAGGCGAGTTAATGTCTAAGAGTCGTGGAACAGGCGTCTTCCTATCTTTTTCGCCAAAAGAAATGTTCGGAGCAATTATGGCTCAACCAGACGAAATGACAGAAGTGTTACTTGTTAATGTTACGAGAATTCCTTTATCGGATAAAGAGAAGATTCTTAAAATGGGGCCAAGAGACGCTAAAATAGTTGTTGCCCAAGATATTGTTAAGAGATTTTATGGAGAAAAAGAGGCCCAAAAAGCTAGGAAAGAATTTGAGAGAGTTTTTTCTAAAGGTGAAAAACCTGAAGAGATTATGGAGGTTGAGAACAAGGGAAATATTATTCAAACATCTGTTTCAGCTGGTCTGGTTGAATCAAATTCTGAGATGAAAAGATTAGTAGACCAGAAAGCTGTGAAAATTAACGACGTGGTGATTGAAAAATGGGATCACCCAACACAAAGCGGGGATATAGTCCAAATCGGTCCTCGGAAATTTTATAAAGTTAAATAAAAGTTAGCTCTCAAAATCATCACCCTCAGTATCATCTTCTTCATCCTTGTCATCTTCCTCAGTATCTTCTTCAGCCATTTCTTCTTCTTTGGTTTTTTCTATTTCGCTGTCGTCTTCTTCGGCGTGAAGAGAAAATATTTCTTTTTCCTCAATCATTATACCGATTCTTTCCGGTTCGGATTACTAAGGTATTCATAAGCTACCTTAATAGATACAAACGGGAACTTTAGGTTAAATTTTATAGGACTCACGCGTAAGTCCTATTTTATTCTCGTATAATAGTATTTGCGCAACAAATTGCAATAGCTAAACCATCAGCAGCATCATCTGGTTTAATTTCTTGATTTAGCCCTAAGATCATCCTAACCATAAGTTCAACCTGATGCTTCCCAGAGCGACCATAACCGGATACGGCTTGTTTAACTTGAAGGGGGGTAAATTCTCTAGTTGGGATACCATTAACAGCCAGAGCTGCCAAAATTACCCCCCTCATCTCACTGACCAATATTATGGTTTTTTGGTTTTTAAAGAAAAATATTTTTTCTACAGCGGCTACTTCTGGCCTATACTTCCTAATTAATTCAGAAATTTCCGAAGTTATTAAAGCGGGGGAGGGTTGCTTAATCAGGCCGTAATAAAGGCAAGATAGTTTGTTTCTATCTTTTTTGATAACACCGATACCGATTCTAGTTGTACCCGGGTCAATTCCTAGGATTATCATTTACATAACAAGAAGTAAGTCTTTTTCGGGCACGACGTAAATTTCTACTGAAATTTCGTCTTTTACTCGCGCCAGTCGCGCTCCGTAAATCCCTCAAAAGACCCTACTTCTTGTTACTTTAAATTAGATTCAACATTTTCCACATCATTCTGATCATCTAATGCTTCAAAAAGTTTGTCTATCCGGTTTTGTGTTTCTAGGTCAGTAATGGAAACCTTTTGGTTAAACATCCAGGAAATAGTCCCAGGCGGGACTAGTTTAGAATTGTTTTCGCTCAAAATATGTTTAACTTCAACAATAGTCCGATTACGATTATCGGTAATGGCCTTAATTTTTAAAGCGATACCACCTGGTCCGATTGCTTCAATAGACAACTCTTCAAGTTGGGTGGCTGACTTATCGGAGGCTTTTTTTATAGCTCTTTCAATATTATCATTAGGTACATCAAAAGAACGGGCTTGCTCAATAGCATTTTTCAATTCCATATTTGTTTCCGGATTGGCGCCTTTTCTGGCGGCTAAGGAAATTAGTTTTGAAAGTTTAGAAAACAACTGGGCCCTCTTTTTGTCATTTGCTCCTTTCTTGTGTTTTATCTGCGACCAGCGCGAATGACCGGACATATGATTTTAAGCCAGAGAGCGGTTATTCTGAGGGATTTACGGAGCACGGTCCGGTGCGAGTAAAAGACGAAATTTTAGCAAAAATTTACGTCGTGCCCGAAGAATAACCGCTCTCTGGCTTTTTAAAAATCCAACAGAGATTTCTTGAGCCCTAAATGTTTTAAACCTTGTTGGGTGATTATCCGGCCTTTGGAGGTTCTGGCTATAAGGCCGGCTCGGATGAGATAGGGTTCATAGACATCTTCTATGGTGTTTTCTTCTTCGGAGATGGCGGCGGCGACAGCTTTTAAGCCAACCGGTCCGCCGTCAAAAGTTTCAGCGATGGTTGAGAGTATTTTGCGATCCGTGTCCTCAAGACCCTTGTCATCAACTTCAAGCATTTTTAAGGTACTTTGCGCTGTTTCTGGGTTAATAATGTCTTGGTCGGCCATTTGAGCGTAATCACGGACTCTTTTGAGGAGTCTGTTGGCAATGCGAGGAGTAAAGCGGGAAGCTTGGGCTACTAGTTTAATTGCTTGGGACTGGATGGATACATTTAAAAGTTTGGCCGAACGGGCAATTATTTTTTCTATATCTTCTTGATTGTAAAAATCAAGGCGAAAGTTCATGCCAAATCGTGAACGAAAGGGGCTGGAAAGCATTGATATTTTTGTAGTGGCGGCAATAAGAGTGAATTTAGGCAGGTCTATTTGCAAGGTTTTAGCCGAGTTGCCTTTGCCGATAATAATATCCAGCTTAAAACCCTCCATGGCCGGATAAATAACTTCTTCTACGGCTTTGTTTAAACGATGAACTTCGTCAATAAACAAAACATCACCGTCGTTTAAACCCGTCAGAATTGAGCCGACATCACCAGCTTTCTCAAGAGCGGTGCCCGAAGTAACCTTTAAACTAGAACCCAACTCTTTGGCGATCAAATAGGCCAAAGTGGTCTTACCTAGTCCGGAAGGGCCGTGAAGCAGAATATGTTCTATGGGTTCGTTTCTTTTTTTGGCGGCCCCGATGAGTATTTTCAGATTTTCTTTGATTTTGATTTGGCCGACATACTCGGTAAATGTTTTTGGACGCAAAGCTTGATCAAGAACTTGATCATCAGCGGTTGTTTGAGGCGTTAATTTTGGGTTGACATTCATATTGTTTTAGCTTAAAATATAGGAGCTTTTTGTGTGGAACTTTAGATAAGTGGTTACCTTTAATCTGTAGGCAATTAGGCCAGGGATTTATCTTGTTGGCCTAATTGGGATATAATCTTAGTTGGATAGCTCGGTTTCGACTGGACTACTCCTCGGAACTATCCTGCCCCGTCCGCCTTTGGTAGATGGATTTGCCTACAGATTAAAGAGAACCACTTATTTATTAAATAACAGGTCTAAAGCACACTTTCTATTTCTTCTATTGATGTGATACCCTCTAAAAGTTTAAGGTAAGCATCTTGCAGCATTGTCGTTAGCCCTTCTTTTAAAGCTGTTTCTTCAATGTCTAAAATTGATGGCGATGTCAGTATTAATCTCTCAATATTTTCTGAAATTTGGAATAACTCAAAGATACCAGTTCGGCCCAGATACCCTGAAGAGTTACACTTATGACACTGGCCGGCGGTATATAATTTCAAGGAAGAAGTAAGTTTTGGAAAATCAACCTTTTTACTTATCGGCTCAAGGACTTTTTTAATTTTTTCTAACTCTTTATCTGTTGCTTGGACTTGTTTTTTACAAGCTGGACAGAGTTTTCTCAATAATCTTTGGGCTATAGATAAGTTAATTGCCGGGGCGATAATTTGTGGCTTAACCCCCAAATCAATAAGACGAGGTATTATCCCAGCAGCATTATTGGTGTGAATAGTTGATAAAACCAGATGTCCGGTTAAAGCGGCATTTAAAGCAATTTCAGCTGTTTCTTTATCCCTGATTTCGCCAACCAGAATAATATCAGGATCTTGTCTGATAATAGCTTTAAGTCCGTTGGTAAAGGTATATTTTTTCTTTTGGTCTACTTGGGTTTGAGATATGCCGGGAATATGATATTCAATAGGGTCTTCAATGGTAATTATTTTGGTCCCCGATTCGTTTAGAGTGTTAACAAAGGCGTAAAGAGTGGTGGTTTTACCGGAACCGGTCGGACCACTGGTTAAGATAGCTCCGGTTTTGTTTTTTAATTCTTCGCGAATAATTAGTAAGAGATCTTGACGCAGACCCAAATCTTCCAATGTTCCCTTGATAGTTCTCGGATCAAGGAGCCGCATTACAATTGTTTCACCAAACTCACTTGGTATTATTGATACCCTGACTTCTATATCCACACTTTTCTGTTTAATGGTAAATCTTCCATCTTGGGGAGAATCGTGGATGTTTATTTTCATTTTGGACAGAATCTTTATCCTGTTCAAAACTTTGTTATAAGAACTTTTTTCAAAAAACGAAATATCGTGCAGAACACCATCTAAACGATACCGGACGCGAGTTTTATCGGCTTCCGGTTCAAGGTGAATATCAGAGCATTTAGTTTTTAAAGCTCCAGCAACCAATATTTCCAGAAGCTTAGTAGCTGATACTGTCTGGAGTTTGTTTTTGATGTCGCTAATATCTTTAATCTGGTTCCCAAGATGGTTTAATTCGTCTTCATTTATTTCTATAGCGCCAATTTGAAAAGTTTTTGGAGCAGATGAAGAGGGAACAGCTGGTTTCTGAGCTGGTTTGGGTTGGTTAGATTTTCTGATCTCACTTAATTTTTTTTCTAACACTTCTTCGTGTTTTTGAGCAGGTGATTGTGAAGGCATGTATTTGTATTAGCGAATGTGCTGGTTTTGTAAATAAAATTTGTGGATATCTATAATAAATTATACCACAAAGCGTTTACCCCTTGACTCGTTTTGTATAATTTGATAAGATGATAGGGTTAAGTATTTCTGTTCAAGGTCCGCTGGAGCGGGCCTTAAATTTTAAATAGCGACAAGAAACAAGAGGCCATGCGATCAAGTCTAATTTTTCTTTCTTGTTCCTTGGTAGCTTGTTGCTCGTCTCTTTTATAATGTTAGATACCAAGCAATTTTTATCTGCCATCAAGCAGATTTCAGAAGAAAAAGGCATAGCCGAACAAAGCGTTATAGAAACAATTGAAGCGGCCATTGCCGCGGCTTACAAAAGGGACTATGGCAAAAAGGGACAAATAATTAAATCAAAACTTGATACGGAATCAGGTGGTCTTGATATGACCCAGATTTTTTATGTAGTTGAGGGGGTTGATGAAGAGGAAAATATAACCGGATCACTGCCTCTCAAGGTGGCTGAAGACAAACAAGACTTGGAAACAGAAAAACCAAGGAGAAAAGGAGAACCTGTTCCCGAAGAAAGTGGGTTAAAAAAAGAAGATGAGGGAGAGTTGAAAGTAAAATTTAACCCAGAAAAACACATACTCTTAGCAGATGCAAAAAAGAAAAATAAAAAAATTAAAGTCGGCGATGAATTAGTGGTTCCTTTGGAGAGCCACACTGATTTTGGACGAATTGCTGCCCAAACAGCTAAACAAGTAGTTATCCAACGCCTTAGAGAAGCCGAAAGGGAAGCTATATTTGCTGAGTTCAAAAAACGGGAAGGTGAGATTGTTAGTGGCGTGGTTCAGCGCAAAGAAGGCCCATTAGTTTTTATTGATCTAGGTAAAACTAACGGACTTTTAACTCCGGTTGAACAAGTTTACGGCGATAATTATCGGATTGGTCAGCGCTTCAGGATGATTATTTTTAAAGTTGATGAAACATCCAGGGGACCAGTGGTTCTTTTATCCAGAGCTCATCCTAAATTGGTCTTAGAACTTTTTAGAATGGAGGTTCCGGAAATTGATACTGGAACAGTCCAAGTTAAAGCAATTGCCCGTGAAGCAGGTTCAAGAACCAAAATAGCTGTTACTTCAAGCGAAGAAGGGGTTGACCCAATTGGTTCACTGGTTGGCCAGAAGGGTGTTCGTGTTCAGACGGTTATCAATGAGTTGTCGGGTGAAAAAATAGATATTATACTATGGAGTGAAAAACCTAAAGATTTTATAACCAACTCTCTTTCACCAGCTAAAGTTATTGACGTTAAGATTGTTGATGAAAAAAGAAAACATGCTCTGGTTGAGGTCTCTGACGACCAATTCTCTTTGGCTATCGGAAAAAGAGGCCAAAATGTTCGTTTGGCAGCTAAACTTACTGCTTGGAAAATAGATGTCAGATCACCGAAAGAGAATTTAGAATATAAAGAAGTTGAAAAAGAGGTTGAAGCAGAAGAAAAGACAGAAGAAAATAAAACGATATAGAATTAATATAGCCCTCCTTCGCTAAAGCTTCGGAAGGGCACTTCTTCGCTCTAATGAAGAAATGCCTGCACTTTGAAGCTCCGCAAGGAGCGAAGAAGTGGAATCTACTCTAAAGAAATTAGAACAAAACAGATATGAACTCACAGTGGAAGTCGGCCACGACGACTTAAAGCGTTATGTTCAAGCTGCTGAAGACAAGTTTGCCAAAGAAATTAAAGTTGATGGTTTTCGCCAAGGCAAAGTCCCCCGGGATAAGGTTCGGCAGGAAGTTGGAAATGAGGGTATTCTTGAAGAAGGATTGAATATAGCTCTTCAAGATAGTCTAGCTAAAACTCTGGAAAAAGAGGGCTTGGAGGTATTAAAAGTTTCAGATTTAAAAATTAAAGAAAACTCAGCTTCCAAACTATTATATATCGTCAATCTTTTGATTTTCCCACCAGTTACGTTCGGTAACTTAATCGGTTTTAAAGTAAAGAAAAAAGAAGTTTCGGTAGATAAAAAAGAAATAGATGACGCTTTGGAGTTTATAAGAATATCACGTTCTAAGTTTATTCGTAAGCATAAATCAATAGAGAAGGGTGATAGGGCTGAGGTTGATTTTGAAGTAACCCAAAACGGCTTGCCGATTGAAGGCGGAGTTAGTAAAAACCACCCCGTTGTGGTTGGGGATAACAAATTTATTCCAGGATTTGAAGACCAACTTTTGGGGATGAAAGAAGGGGAGGAAAAAAAGTTCTCACTCATTGCTCCCAAAGATTATTTCCACAAAGCCGTTGCCGGTAAAGAATTGGACTTTGAGGTCAAAGTGATTAAAGTTGAAGAAATCCAAAAACCGGCTTTGAGTGATGAATTTGCCAGGAGTCTAGGCCAATTTGAAGGACTGCATGATTTGGAGCGGAATGTAAGCGAGGGTATTTTGGATGAGAAAAAAAACAAAGAACAGCAAAGATTGAGGATAGAAATTCTTTCAGGTATTTTAGCTAAATCCAAAATTGATTTGCCGAAAGACATGATCAATGAACGGCTAAATGAGATGGTTGTTAAATTTGATAACGATCTCCACTTGAAAGGAATGGAATTATCAATACATCTAGCTCATTTAAATAAAACCGAAGATGACCTCAGAAAAGACTGGCGGCCGGAAGCTGAAAAACAAGTTGCTTTCGCCTTAATTCTAAAAAAGATAGCCAAGGATAATAATATAAAACCAACCCCAGAAGAGATTGAAGAAATGGCCAATAATTTAATTCAAGCAATGACATCAAAAGGCGAGGTTAATCCAGAAAATATTAATTTGGCGAACACAAGAGAAGCGGCACTGGCCGAACTCACTAATGAAAAAGTATTTGAGTTTTTGGAGAAAAGATATTCTGTATAATTCTCTGTACAAAACAAAACCCCGCCCTATAGAAGGCGGGGTTTTGTTTTACTGTCTGATTTTACCCGACCAAACTAATAGTTCAGTCAAGGCGGGCGAAACCCCCGATCCGATAGGCAATTAACCCGTGAGGGTTGCGGTTACTGAAATTCCTTGTATAATAAGGAAAAGGTTGGCCGAGCACTCAATAAATTGAGTGCTCGGTTTGTAAACGCGAACCTACGAAATCAGGAGTAACACTATATTTATATGATATCATAGTTAAATACAAATGTCAAGAGTATTAAAAAAGACAATTTACCCCCACACTCATTTTGGATATAAACCAAAAGGTTTAAAGTTTAAAAAATCTAAAATGAGTGTGGGGGTGTATTTAGATAATTCTGCCTCTACGCCAATTGACCCAGAAGTTTTAAAAGAAATGGTTGAAACATCTAAGCTTTACGGCAACCCATCGTCTTTTAATAACGCCGGTAGGGAAGCAAGGAATAAATTAGAAGAGTGCCGATTAACCATCGCTCGGTTTATTGGAGTAAGGACGGAGGAAGCTATATTTACCTCATCGGGCTCGGAAGCTAATAATTTAGCCATCTTTGGTTTGGCTAGCTTGAGTTCAAAAAAAGGAGAAATAATCTCAACACCTATTGAGCACCCATCAGTTCTAGGACCTCTTAAAAAATTAGAAAATTTGGGTTGGAAGATTACCTACCTTAAGGTCAATCATGGTGGTCTAGTTGATTTGGAGGATCTTAAACAGAAGCTGAATCCAAGAGTTGTTTTGGTATCCATTATTTATGCTAATAATGAAATAGGCACAATCCAACCAATTGTTAAGATTTCTAAAATAATTAATGACTTCAAAAAAAACCTACCACCTACCACCTACAACCTACAACCAATTTTTCACATTGATGCTTGTCAGGCCGCTGGTTATTTGGATATGAATGTAAACAATTTGGGCGTTGATTTGATGACTTTTAATGGCGCCAAAATTTATGGACCAAAAGGTGTCGGTGTCTTATGTAAAAAAAGGGTGGTTAAGCTTAACCCTTTGATCCACGGCGGAGACCAAGAATATGGCTTAAGGGCTGGAACGGAGAACTTGCCAGCTGTAGCCGGTTTGGCTAAGGCAGTATTTTTAATAGATAAAAACGAGGGGTTAAAAGTCATGAAGTTGAGAGATTATTTTTTAGATAAAGTTACTCAAATTTTACCTGTTAAAATAAACGGACCTAGGGGTGGTGCGAGGCTAGCTAATAATATAAACATTTCAGTTCCAGGTTTGGACAGTGAAAATATACTTTTAGAATTAGATAAGTACGGCGTATATGCTAGCGCCGGTTCGGCTTGTACTGCTCATTTAGTTGAGCCATCTCATGTTCTTAAAGCTATTGGTGTTAAGAACGAATATTTAAGCGGGGTTTTGAGGTTTAGTCTGGGCCGACAAACAACCAAAAAAAACATAGATTATGTATTGGAAGTTTTACCTAAAATAATGGCAAATTTAAAACAAAGATATAAGAAATAAATTGAAAAAGTGTCAATTTTCTGCTAGGCTAATAGGTAAAATTGTCCCTGTAGCTTAACGGATAAAGCAGCAGCCTTCGAAGCTGTTGATGGGGGTTCGATTCCCTCCAGGGACACAAAAATTAAACATCCGCCCATAGCTCAGCTGGTAGAGCAGTTGCCTCTTAAGCAAACGGTCCCAGGTTCGAGTCCTGGTGGGCGGACTAAATGTGTTTCCGAGCCGTGAGATTGCTCAATAAGCTCGTAAACGAGCCCTAACTTAGCGGTTCCAAATCCTTAAATTTTTGATTATGATAATATCAGTAAAAGTTAATCTATTTGGAACCAAGTATTTATGAAAGGAAAATTAGAATTTGAATATCATATACAAGCCAATAATAATGAAGAGGAGAAAGAAATAAATTATTACGAGAATACCAACACTCAAGTTACCGATAGAACGTTAGAAGAATATAAAAGTTATCTTGGCTTACCGCTTGAAAATTTAAGAGGCAAGCGTGTTCTTGATATTGGATCTGGTCAAAAAGAATCATTTTCAAAGCAGGCAGCTAAATTTGATATTGAAGTAATATCACTGAGTCCCGATCTTAACAGAGAAGAAGTTAGAGAACAGTTGACCAAGGGTCTAATTAATAGATTTAAATGGCAGAAAAAATCTGTAGCTGGTGTAGTTCAGGAACTTCCTTTTGAAGACGGGGTGTTTGATGTCGAAGTTTCTTTATTCGCTTTCCCGTTTCATATACCCGAATCTGAAATAGGATTGAAGAAGGGCTTTCAGGAAATAATAAGAACGCTAAAAACAGGTGGTACGGCCTACCTCTATCCAATTCGAGGAGATCAAACAGGGGTAATCAAAGCTGTTCTAGAAGATTTTTCTGGAGCAATAGAATTTAAAACGGAGTTAGTAAGAGGAAAAGAATGGGAAGACGGTGGACAACAAGAATACAGACTAACGATACATAAAAATATATAGTGAGTGACTGGGTGGGGTAAAATTTACATAGATAAACTAAACGAAGCCTCGGTTTGTAGTTGTTGCCAAGCTTTCAGTTCTTGGATAAGCTGGTTCCAATTATCACACACGAGGCGGACAATATGCACTGGTTAATATTTATAGGACTCTTAATAGTGTTTGAGATTATAGCGGATGTTTTTTCTAAAGAATGGTCTCTTAGTGGACGTATTTTATTTTGGACCCTGGCTCTCTCTGGTTACATAGTAGCAAATATTTTTTGGTTAAAGGCGATTCGTTTGGGTTCTGGTTTGGGTAGGGGAGCAGTTTTGTTTTCTGTCGGTTCGGCGTTAGCCGCCATGATTATCGGAGTCGTATTTTATAAAGAAAGTATTGGCAAAATAGAGCTTGTGGGTATGACACTAGGGGTGGTTTCTATTATCTTGATTCTTTGGCACAGTTAAAACCAAAAACCCCTCACGGGGTCTTTGGTTTTAAGACTCTTCAACAATTTCAATAGTTACATGTTTGGCTCCGAATTCTAGAGCTAGAGATCTTTCCGGAAACCAAATGTCTATATTGTTGGTATATCTGGAATTCATCCTGTCCTCAACTACGAATATCTTGTCTCCATAAACTTCCGGTATTCTGACTAAGGTTCCAAAAGGAACTCTGTAGCCATTTATATAGAAGTTAGCTGCGATGACATTCTTATCTCCAGTACAAACATTATAGTTTGTTGCGGTGTGACAAGGAGTATTATCAGTTTGGTCAGGAGTTGAAGAATATGCTGTTGCCCTGACAGTGTAAGTTTTTGTAACTTTAAATTCAGGTTTAGGTTTTTCTTTTTGTTCCTCTACAATACTCGGTATCGGATCAATACTTTCCGGTTTCCTATTATCCCAAGAGAATATTTTATTGAAGGAAGTATTTCCCCCATCAATAATTGGCGAGCTAACAAGGAGATTGTTTGGTTGGTTTTTACTTACTAACCAATCATAGAATCCGGCCTCAGCTACACCGGCCAAAGACATAGGATATAAAAGAACGATAGCAAAGACTAAGGCCTTTTCTATACGTTTACCCATTTTTGTAGCTCATTTAGACTGGTATTAACCTTGCGAGGCTTGCCAAGTTTGTAGCACAGCCCTGGTCTAAATAAAGCCTTATTTCCAACAAAAAACGGCCTATCAAGCCATTCCTTTGTTATTTAGCCCTTATTCCAGGCTACTTATTAATTATAGCAAATCTGGGTCAAAAAATCAAGGGGGGGGGTGCCAGGGGTCAAGATTGGTCTTTTCCGTGAGAGCGGAAGAAAAAGAAGTGATTTTTGACGAATTTGAATCCAGATTTAGCTGTAATTATTAGAAAAATTATACCGATGATAATTATAAAGCCATCATAACTCCAACGAGCTGGATCATTATCGTTTAAGTGAAGCCATATTCCGAATTCATCAAAAGCAAGACCAAGACCGAAGCCGTTAAGAAGGGCAATAAGATATTTTGCTCTCGGTCCGGAAAATACTAAAGCCAAGTATCCGGCAGCAGCCAGAACAAAAAAACCATAAGCAAAATGGTGGACTCTATAGTCTGTCCAGGGAATATAAAAATTTGGAGCAATGGAACTAATTATTCTTGAGCCAATAAAAGTCAAAAGAAACGCTATTGCAATTGGAAAGATTATATAAAGATAGAGTTCGTGTGCGTGGTGAATAACCCGCCATCGGATTGAACTCTTCATTTTTGAAAATATAAAAAATGGGAACATTGGAGCGGGTAAGGGGAATCGAACCCCTGTCGACCGATTGGCAACCGGCCGTAATGCCATTATACGATACCCGCAATTATTTATTTTTGGCAACTCCAGAAATCATACCCATTATCTCATGATATAAATTAGTATTGTTCACAGATATTTGGGCTACTCCAAATGAAAGAGAGTTGTAGGATTTTTTTCGCTGACTAGAAATACTGACGGTCTGTAATGTATTTCTAAAATTACTATATGGAATATTACACTTTTTTTGCCAAAAGTTCAACAGATAAGTTGGATCTTGGTGTTCAAAATATCTAATCCAAATGGTTATTTTTTCATTAGGAACTTTACACACCTCTCTTAAAAACTTAAGGAATATGCAAATAAGGTCGGGGTCTGAATTAGTTAAGGATACCCTGTGAGATGTTCTAGTCTTACCCCTGATAACCACCGGCCTTTTATATCCTTCTGCCCAATATAAAGCTGTGCCGATAATTAATAAATCTCTTTTGCTAATATCTTTGATTAACTTCTCCCCTCTGTCATACATCTCTCTTGACCTTGTTTCAGCTAGGGCTGTTTGGTTTTTATTTCTTGCGATTAGGCCACGAAGAGAGGCGACATGTACCCGATCTTTAAGTCTCTTTGTTGCTTTTTCGGTTAATTCTAAATCAGCGAACCATCCAGAGAGGGTACTCTTGGGCACCTTAAGAAGCCGAGTTATTTCATTATAACTCCGACCAGCTAGACGTAATTTGTAGGCCTTAAATTTATCGGACCTCATTACCTATAAGTATAGCACAGCAGTTCACTTTTCAATATAATTTGTTAATAACTGGGTGTGTACAACTAAATAGTCGCACAACGTATTAATTATTTTTTGTTTTTGTGGATAAGCTAATGTCGATAACTTCTTACCTCTAAACGGGGAAGATAGAATAAGTATTGAAAATATTTCAGATTTTGATATAATAAGCATAGATTAATGCCGCGGTAGCTCAGCGGTAGAGCGCAGCCCTAAATTCTTTGGGGCCGAACTTAGTAATGAGTTCTGAGAAAAACTGGGTGAATTCGGGGGAAACTTCTTTAACAGAAACAATCCCGAGCCGATCCGGAAGGGGCTTTGATTTTCCGGCAGGTGTAGAGACTAATAGGTGAGTCCCAACGATAATCCTATATAAGCGCCCAGCCCCTCTTTATATAAATTCTAAGGGGGTGATGATATAGTCCAATTCAGCTTTGGAAGAGGCTGGCGTCGGGGGTTCAACTCCCTCCCGCGGCACCAGAAAACTAAAAACCCTATATTAGGGTTTTTAGTTTTCTGATCGGACATCCTATCAGTTTTAATTTTATCTATTTATCTATTTCTCCTGTTTCTATCATCGGGTCATACATTGTTTTCAAAGCTTTTTTAAGCCCTTCATTTTTAATATATTCTTCAATAGCGGCTTCAGGGTTTTTCAAGAATAATTCAAAACCGGCTACCTCATCAGGTATATCTGTTGAATAAATTATCTTACCCGCATGTCTTACTATTGCAGTTTTGTCACCTAAAGCGTTGAGTCTAATCTCAACTTTAGTTTGTTTACCAAAAACCAGTTTATGCATTGTTGAAATAGATTCTTCTATGGCATCCTGTTCCTCAACAAAATCTTCAGGGTTATTTTTATACTGGTTTGTTTCTATTGCTATTTCTTTAGATTTTTCCATAGTGCGCGCTGCAGGACTTGAACCTACAACCCTCCCCACGTCAAGGGGATGCTCTACCAATTGAGCTAAGCGCGCTTCTTCGCTACCTACTTCGTCGAGATAACTTCGACTACGAAGGCCAGGAAAGCTTCGAAGCGCACAGCGCTCAGAAACTTTGGTGCGGACGGGGGGATTTGAACCCCCAAGCCTTGCGGCATGCGCCCCTCGAACGCACGTGTATACCAGTTCCACCACGTCCGCATTTTCTAAGTATATCAAACAGAGAAAAACTAAGAAGTAATAACTGTCTGTTTCATCTTTTTCCGGATTTCTCTAGAGGTTTTATCGCGGAGATAATAGAGTTTAGCTCGGCGAACTTTTGATTTTTTGAGGATTTGAACTTTTTCTATTGAAGGCAAATAAATCGGAAAGGTTTTCTCAACACCAAAACCACCGAATACTTTCCTGACAGTTATTGTTCCACCGGCTTCATTGCCGTGTTTTTTGCTGATTATTATGCCTTCAAAAGCTTGGGTTCTGGTCTTCTCTCCTTCTTTAATCTTTTGGTGAATCTTAACGGACCAACCAACTCGCAGGTCTTTTAGCTTGCTTTCTATGGCGTGTTTTGAATTGAATAGGTCTAGTTTATTCATCCCCACATTCAGAAAGCATTTGGCTTCATGTTTTGGGATCTTGTGTCCCACTTACAACGTGCCGTATACTCGCTGTGTTACTTGTTTTATACCCCGCCACTTCAGAAAATATGCTTTCTGAGTGTGGGGATTCATGACACTCTATTCTATATTATTTATGACTTTTTGTAAATCCTCCGGCAGGTCTGTCTCAAGGGTTAGAGCTCTGCCGTCAGGAGTAATAAACTCTAGTTTATAGGCATGAAGGAAAAGACGATTAAGTCCGGGCGGTGGAGGCAGTTTTTTGAATCCGTAAACTGGGTCTCCGGCAATGGGGTGACCGATTGAGTTAAGGTGGACTCGGAGCTGGTGGGTTCGTCCTGTTTTGGGAGTCAGTTCCAATAGGGCGAAGTGCCCATAGTTTTTAATTGTTTTGTATTCAGTCTCGGCCTCTTTTTGATCTATCATTTTTTTACCAATTATTTTGGTCGTTCTTTTCATGCCAATACGACCAAGAGGGGAGGAAATTATACCCGTTATATTTTTAGGTTGACCGTGAACGAGAGCAAGATAATGTTTCTTAATTTTTCGTGTTTGAAATAGGTGTTTGAAATAAAAAAAAGTCTCATTATTTTTGGCGATTATCATTAGACCGGAAGTATCTTTGTCTAAGCGATGAACAATGCCGGCTCGCGTGACTTCAGCACCTGAAGCAATAAAAGGCTCGCCGATATCTTTCAGCTCGGTATAATTTTGAATAACCCAGTCAACAACGCTTGGCTGTTTGTCGTCAATGTTTTTCTGATGAGTAATCAATCCTGCCGGTTTGTTGATAACGATAATATTTGAGTCTTCGTAGATAGTAGTAAGATTTGGTTTCATGGTTTTTCCGATCTATGTATTTGTTGTCGTAGTCTCTTAAGATAGGGCAATTCCCACGCTATGCTTAATAAGAGAAATATAAAAGCAATTACATAGGTAAGAAAAGTTATTGTTGTTGGATAAATTGATAGATTAAACCAAATGCTTAAATAATAAGCAATAAAACCAACTTCGCCTAATGAAGTAACTTGTCCGGATAAATTTCTTAGGTAGACTTCTGCTGAAGTAAGTGGACATTCTTCGTAAAGAGACCAAATAACTATGGCGACCAATAAAACTAGAGCTTCAATGGGTCGGAACCTTTTTATTCTGATACTCAGAAATATTCCGATAAAAACAGACAAGATTAGAATGGTATGAATTGCTGTTAGGGCATCAGCTAATAAAATGATCATTATAAAAAGTTACTTCTAGTGCGCACTGCGGGACTCGGTTAATTTATTAAAAACAAAGTGGGCGGTGAAGGACTCGAACCCTCGACATCTTCCGTGTAAAGGAAGCGCTCTACCAACTGAGCTAACCGCCCAATGTGGGTGTGCCTGGATTTGAACCAGGGACCTTTTCATTATAAGTGAAATGCTCTAACCAGCTGAGCTACACACCCTCAAAACATCCTTTATTTTACCGCCAAAATTATATCTGGTCAACGAAAAATTATGTAAAATAGTACGAGGCTTCCAGCCCGTGAAGGGATTTACGGAGGCCGACTGGGCCGAGTAAAAGATGAAATTTTAGCAAAAATTTACATCGTGCCCTGAACGGGCGAAGCTGAGTAACTATTTTACCAAAGCGAAGTACTCTTTTTGTTCCAGAGTTTCTTTTTCAATTAGTGTTTTGGCAACTTTGGTCAGAGTATCCATTTTTTTAGTAATAACTTCTTTAGCTTTTTTCATGCCATCAACTATTAATCTTTTGATCTCCTTGTCAATCTCAAAAGCAATTGTTTCGGAATATAGTTTTTCACCGGCCATTTCTTTGCCCAAGAAAACAAGTTCTTCGCCTTGCTTGTAATTTACCGGTCCAAGCTTGTCCGACATGCCATATTGAGTAACCATTTTACGGGCAAGTTCGGAGGCGACTTTAAGATCATTGGAAGCGCCGGTGGTCAGTTCTTTAAAAACTAATTTTTCAGCCGTATAACCGCCAAGTAAAACAGCCAATTCTGATTCAAATTCGGAACGAGAGCGGAGATGCTTGTCTTCGGTCGGAAGTTTTAAAGTATAACCTCCGGCCCGGCCTCGGGAGATAATAGAGACTTTGTGGACGGGGTCAGTATGAGGGAGGAAGGTGGCAACAATAGCATGGCCGGCCTCATGATAGGCGGCGATTTCTTTTTCTTTTTTACTGAAAACATGGGAGCGTCTTTCGGGGCCAAGCATTACTTTTTCTATGGCTTGAAGCATATTCTCCTGGGTTATATCGTTTCTATTTTTGCGAGCGGCTAGAATGGCGCCTTCATTGACTAGGTTAGCTAAGTCAGCTCCAGAAAATCCCGGTGTTCGCTCGGCGACAACTTTGAGATTTACATCTTTTGCCAGTGGCTTATCAAGGGTGTGTATTTTCAAAATAGCTTCTCGGTCTTTCATTGAGGGATCGTCAAGAATAACTCTTCGGTCAAAACGCCCAGGCCTTAGTAAGGCCGGATCAAGAATATCCGGTCGGTTAGTTGCGGCCATGACTATACAAGCATCATTAGTTTCAAAACCATCCATTTCAACTAAGATTTGGTTGAGGGTTTGTTCTCTTTCGTCGTGGCCTCCGCCAAGACCGGCACCTCGGTGCCGGCCGACAGCGTCTATCTCGTCAATAAAAATAATTGAGGGAGCGGTTTTCTTGGCCATTTCAAAAGTATCGCGGACGCGATTGGCGCCGACACCGACGAACATTTCAACAAATTCCGAACCGGATACGAAGTAGAAGGGGACATTGGCTTCGTTGGCGACGGCTTTGGCCAGCATGGTTTTGCCGGTGCCGGGAGTGCCGATGAGAAGTATCCCTCTTGGAATACGGGCACCGAGTTTGTGGAATTTTTTAGGGTCTTTCAAGAATTCAACTACTTCGGATATTTCTTCTTTGGCTTCAACCAAACCAGCCACATCTTTGAACATAGTTTTCTTGCCGTTGGTTAAACCGGCCAAACGGGCTTTTGTTTTTCCAAAACTGAACGCTTGCATTGAACCTTTTTGGGCCTGGCGGAACATGAACCAGAAGATGAAAATTATTAAAGCAAAAGGCAAAATAGCCGGCAAAACATTAGACAATACAACCATTGTTCCGGAGGGCTCTTTGATTTCTATTTTGGTCTGGGCAAGTTTTTCTCTTTCGGCCCCGACGTTTAATAAGGTTTCAAAAACAGAAACACCCACTTCTTTTTTGGCTAGGATAGTTTCGTCGTTATTTAAGATTATTTCCAGCGACTCCCCCTTGACATCTATCTGCCTAACTTCACCTGCATTTATTTTGGCCACCAGTTCGGAAAGGGGAATGACCGCCTTTTCTTTTTGGGACGATTCAAAAAGTACAACCAATGATGTGGCCGCCAAAAGGATAAGAAAAACAATTGAAACATATTTAACGAAGATTTTCATATAGACAGTTATTATATTAAAAAATAAACTTTAATCAATATTGTTCTCTTGGGCTCCAAAGCTGTTCGGAAAGCCCAAGTTCTATTATTTTTTTAAATTTATCTCTGGGTATTTTGGTCGGGTTTATTTCCTTTGGGTTTAGTCCGCCGTTTTGAATAGAGTTGGTGGCTGGATCATAATACCATTCAGGGATTTCTTTTATTCTTCCGTAACCGGCTAAACTTCGGACACTCAAAGTTAAATCTAGACCCGAAGCAGTGGCTTCCTCTAATCTCAACAAAGCAGCAAGAGACCTCAAGTCAATTCTTTTAGTTGGGCGAGTTAAAATGTTTACGTGGCTGGAAGGCAGCCATTGGGCGACGACGTCAAACCGGCCACCGTTTTGGGAACGCAGGTAACCGGCCAGACTGCCGCTTTCTGAATTAACAATAACGACTTTTAATTTTTTATCTCTCTGTCTGACTGGAAAAGTTTCAGCTTCTCCACTTGAAAGTTTTTTTTCAAATTCTTCCGGCAGTTCTTTAGTTCTTTTCACCTCTTCATTGTAGTGGGCAATCAGAAGAGGAAGGATAAGTTCAACAACTTTGGCCGGATTTTTAACCAAACTTTTGTTTAGGACGGCTATCATTGAAGATAAGCCAAAAGCCCTATCTATCGGATCTTCGGAAACAGTTCCTTTGCCGAAAAAGTCATCCCTGCGGGCGTATTCTAAAAGTTTAGCTAAGGCGGAATCATCAGCAACTCCCAAATGAGAAGATATTAAGTCAGAAGCGGTTGTCTGGGGTTTTATGGCGTGGTGGTCAAACCTGCCTCCGCCGAGGTCAATCAAAATTATACCCTTTTTGTCCAGTGATTCTTCCGTTTCTTTTTCTGGCGGCACTTGCCAGAAATCAACAGACGCTGTTTTGATACCGGGGAATATTTCTTCACCGAATTTTTTCAATATGAAAATAGCAACAATGGTATCCGGTTGCGGACGAGTCGGCAGAATGATTTTGGTATAAACTTTTGCCCCGGCTGGCTTATCCGGTTTTTGAGCAATGACTGGCCTTGGATTTAGTTTTTCAAATTCTTCTTGGGAATTTATGCCGATACCGCTCATCCCACTTCTTTCATCTACACCTTTGGTATATAAAGTTATGTGAGGCGGAGGAGTTTCTATGTCGGTGTTTAATAATCCGTTTAATCTGTCAAAAAAATTATCAATGCCATCCAGTTTTACCATCTGAATTATTGATTCCCTTTCATTTTTTGAGATATGGAATCTTTCAGGATTAACGTCAAAAGTCCATTCGGTGTTTTCGGCCATACCGATCAGTGCTTCAATTATTGTTTCTTTGTCCGGTATTTTTTCCAAAGCCTCTCTAATCCTTTTTCCGCTTTTGAACCCCAAAACGGTTATGTGGAGCTCTTTTCTTTTTTCAAATCCTTTGCGCTCAATTTTTAACGCCAAATCACCGTCCAGAATAAGGTCGGGTAAATTTCCCTTTATTTCCAAAAGAAGGGTGTTTTTTTCTGGATTAAAAATTGGTTTTGCAGTAAACATGGCTTTATTCTTATAAAATATAGCACTATTGCCTTGTCGGGTATAATGTAGTATACTATAAAGTAAGCAATTTGTCAATTTTAGAGCCCATGGAGGTGGGCCAAAGATGTCTGAAAAGTCGTCGGTGGCGTCTAGATCCGTATCTGTTCAACTGCCAGCTGATTTATTGTCTTGTTTTAATGACCTTTTGTTATCATCGGCTTACAGCTTCAACAGCGCGCCGATTATGACAAAATGGGATATTTTGAGGGAGTTCTGGAAGAAGGAGGTTCCTTATCTCCAGAGTCGGTTTGGGTCGACTGGCTGTGATCCTACTAGACCTGACTTCTCGGGTTTCGGTTTTGTGGTTGAGGGGTTGGCACACTTTTCTTCAAAGCTGTCCCACAACACTGATCGTGGCGAGGTAGCTAGCCAACTGGTTACTTCTGTTCTTCACGAAGGGGGTCAGGCCAACAGTGACTTTATTTGGCTGGACTATGTCGGCCGAAGAATTACCGTTCGCGGTATAGGCGAAGTCAAGACATCATACGAAGCCTTTCGAGAGAGGCGCTGGCAGCCGGGGCGTCAAGAAATCGCTCTTCGTCACTTTGCTCAGGATCTTGAAGGAGGCAAGGCGACCCACGACTTTTTCAGGAAAAGAAAACTGGTTGTTCCAGAGGAGTTTGAGCGAGTGCTTGTTGTTCCTTTTGGAGAAGCGACTCGGTTTAAGAACGATATCCCTAAAGGATGGAAACTGGTTGAATTGGAGTTTAGCTACGAAGAGGCGCTTTTCATTGCAAAACAGATTTGGCCCGAGTTTAGGCCGGAAACCAAGTTTGGACCAGGCCGATTAACCAAGCTAGAACTATTAATCCTGAAGCTGATTGATAAGCTGAAACCAAAACTTAACGAAATATTTTTAGAACTTCAAGGCAGGATACCTTGTCGTCAAGTTAGTCTCTTTCTTTTGGCTGTGGATAAACTGGCAAGCAGTCAGAGTGAGATGAGTTGGGTTGAAAAAACGATGGAGTCCTGCTTTTGGCCAGCTCTCCAGGGTTGTTTGGACAAACCCTTAATGAGAAAGGAACTGACACCGCAAGAGGAGACTTATTACGTCAAATTGTTACACGATTTGACCAGCGATCAGAATTTGCTGTTATTTTTCTTAAACTTCATTCGCCATCTTTCTTATGAGGTTATGAATCAGGTTCGCAAAGACTGCCAAGTTCGCTACCTCCAATCACTTCAGTCACTTAATTTTCTGGAGATTTGGTGATTGAACCAATTTAAATGCCCCGACAGGTTTACATGAGATTCATGTAAACCTGTCGGGGCTTCGTCGTTCTATCTCGGCGTAAACTTTGCTACCAAGCCGGCAAGCTGGGCAAGAGACAAGCTCGTCGGTGTAATTTCTGGGAACATTGGTCCGCCGTTGATGAGTTGTCCGGCGGACTGATGGAGATGCCATCGTCCAGGTTCTAGATTGTTCAACTCCTGGAACAAGGCCGAGACGTTCCTTTTCTTGGTCATGATAGCTGTGTGGCCGCTGGGACCTTGAATGATCAACAGGTCAACCTTTCCCGGCTGGTCTTTACCGAAACAAACCTTCGGGAAGAATCGGTTGGCAGTCTGTATTGCCGCCGCTCCGTCCAAACCATTGAAGGTGAAGCGGAGTTTATCCACTCTCGGCCACTCGTGCTGGGCGTTTCGGAACTCTGTCTGCCAGCGGTTCCAAGCGTTGATCCAGAATTCAACTTTTACCCGAATTTGGTCGGCCGGTTCGCCTCGGCGCCACAGGTCACGCAGATAGCGGCCAGGAGTTAGTGGAGTAAATTGGCAGCGAACAGTAGCTGTAACCAGATCTTGAAGCTGGGTAATCTCACTACCTGCTTTATCTTGTTCGTACGAATCTTCCAGGTCCTCATCTTCCAGAAAAGCGTGGACGACATCTTTGAACCTTGAGATGAGGTCAAGCTCATCATATTCCGGCAGATCGTAAAGATCTTTCAGGATACGAGGCAGACTCATATGAAACTGGTTCATGTAGCCGTCGCGGTTGCGTCGAGCCAGCATGTCTAATAAATTGACCTCGCTGGGTTTTAGTTGTTCTTTCTCATAACCCAGCATTGCTACTACCGCCTCTGCTGCCGAACTAAGATTAACAGATTGGTAACCAAGGTCGCCAATTTCAATCGGCATAAGTCCAGAAGCGACAAATTCATCAATTTTGGTCCAGGAACATTCTGGATGTCCCCACAACTTGATTTCAGTGACAGGATTTCCTGAAAGCCGTTCCAAAAGAACAATGGCAGAAATTTCATCAGTTCTAGGATTGTGGGGCGTTACAACGCCACCGAATTTTGTCCCAGTCTCAACTGCCAGTGCTGTTTCCAACCCGTCTCTCCTTTGGGCCAAGTTTTACTTGGTCCGGCCGTTTAGGCCTTTTTTGTTAAAGATACAATCCTTTCATAGATGGTGGTATTATACCATACTTTATAAAAAAGAACAACCCCTCATCCAGCTGTGTGCTGGATGAGGGGTTTGGTGTTCAGGCCTTGGAGTTGTTACTCCTTGACCTGCTTGACGGGAATGAGGTGAGCCGGCGTGGCCACCCGAGGTCCACCCTTGGTCCGGTTGACCAAGTAGTAGACGTTTCCGAGGACTCCTCGGATTTGGTTCGGGATGTTGGCAAGCGGGAGCTTGCCACGGTTACCCTTGGCGATTTCAGCCGATTTGCCGTAGGGCACGTGCCAGACGATCTCTAACATCGGCTGGTCCGTTTCCGAACTAGTCCGCTGGACGATGAATCCGGCCGCGTGTTGCTCAAACTGCGGCCGACCGACCGAATCGTTTTCGAGGAACCGTCCTCGGGCGTTGCCGCGGACGGTGTAGAAACCGTCCTTGCCTTCGCCCTCATTGATGCCCCAGAAGTCGTTCTGGTTCTCCCGGGTTATGGCGACAGCTCCGCGCTGTGCCGCTTCCCGATTGACCTGCCAATCGCGGTCTGACCACGAGTTGGCTTTGACGACTTCCTTCCACTCGGCTACCTCGCGGAGGAGCCGGCGTGGCTGGGGCTTTTCAATGGCAGGTACCAGCCAGGTCTTCGCCGGGTCCAGTCTTTCAACCGTCCCCGGAACAAACTCCGTGACCTGGAATTCGTCGTTGTCCAGACCAATGATGTGGAGCGTCAGCTCATGCTGATGCTCACGGCCACCAATCATCAAAGTCGGACGAGCGTCCACGACGCACGTGCCGACTTCCCGAAGGTAGGCTAGCCCGTTGGCTGGGATGAGGTACTTAACCTGCGAGACATCCCGCAAGCCGTCGGCCCTCTTCCAGTTTTCCTGGGACTGCGCTTCCCGGCGGATCTGCTCCGCCATGGCGTCGCCGAACCAGCCCGGACGAACGTTCTCAAAAGTGAGATCGTTGAGGTTGATGGCGTACATCTTCCTCTTGGCCCTTGCCCCCGGGTTGTTGCGGTCATCCCAGTAGAAGAGCTGATCCGCCACCCTGGCGTTTGTCGCCCGGGTCAGGAACGCATCCGATGATCCCGGAGCAACTCGCTCCAGAAGCACTTCGCCCTGCCGATCTGGCAGGCGGACGAGAGTCTTCTCGCCCTTGCCGGCACAAAGCGCGGTCAGGGTCTTGACGAAAACCCCCACCTCTTCCTGGATCAGATCCAGTTCCGAGGGGAGCTTGCCACCCTTTCCATCGGGTTCGCTCTTGAACGAGATCAGGAAGCCGTCGCACCTGACTCGGTTCTCCACCTCATCGTTCCGCTCGTTGCGGAACTTCTGGGACTCGCCGATGAAGTTGGCGAGTTCCAGAGCTGGGGCGGATACGATCGAGTCGGCGGGCCGAACCGAGCGGTAGCCGACGCCCTTCCAGGTGAAGGTCGCCGTTTCTCCCTTCTCCGTCTTGACGACGAAGTTGGAAGCCACCGCCGATTCCACATCGGCGTTGATGACATCGGCCGTCCCTTTGCCATACGGCTGGGGACGATCCTCGGTGCCTTCGTAGGCCCGACGATGATCTTCGGCGATCTGATCGGCTGCGGCCTGTGCCTGGCGACGCGTGTTCATCAGCTGTGAGGCATCCTGATAGGCCTGAGCGTATTCAGGATCTCCGGCGTACTGCCGGAGTTGACCCTGTATCTCGTTCTTGAGGGCGGTGTACTCGGCGATCCGTCGGTCGGCGTCCGTCCGGTCAACCGTGCCCTGACGGAACGTTTCCTTGAGCTCATTCTCCTGCTCGATAGCAGAGAGAACTTCCTCTTCCTGGCCCTTGAGGGCGGCTATGTATTCCGTCACCTCCTCATCGGCCTGTTGGGTCGTCCTTTGACGTAACCTGGCCAGCCGCGACTCCACCATGGCCTTGAACTGGGCCGGGGTGGGGACTGGCTTGAGTTCGTTCGCGGCCCGTTTGGTCGCACTCTGCCCCCTGCCAGTGCCAACATTTTTGAAAGCATGCTGCATCGTTTCCATCTGTTTTTCTCCTGTTTTGACTTGGATGAGTATCGGGTAAAACCTTCAAACTCATAGCCAAATCGGTGATTGTCGTTGTCAAGGTGCGGGACTGCACCGTATGGATACATTGTAGCAAGAAACACTGATTTTGTCAACCCCAACCCTCAAATTATTGACAAGGTTTGTGAAATGGTGTATTTTATAACTATATTTTTAGGCGATAGCTTTTTAGGTTTTAACCCGATAAAAACCTAAGCAGCTGTTGCCTAACAGCTATTTAACAAGTACGGGAAGGTAGGAGAGAGACAGACAATGGAAGAAAGGCAGAGCGTGCCACCCGGTGATTTTTTGTCTGAAATCAAAGACAGAAAAAGGCAACTTGATGAAGGTTATCTCTTGGCACTTAATTCAGTCCCGAAAGAACAAACAGCAGAAAGACAGAGAGATACCAGAGATGTAAGAGCTGACGAATTTCTGCGCAGAATCAAAAAACCGAGGGTTGTTATTCCTGATCCAGTTGGTGACTTTCATATGTATGAAAAAATGGATGAAGCCATGAACGGTTTGCATGAACACCTTGACCGCCTGCGGAGAAATTATGGCACAGTAGGTTATTCATCCCAGAACCTGATGAGTGATTTGAGCAAGGCTTATATTAATGAAGCGCAGATGGGCGATGCAAATTCTGAAGAAGAAATGGCTTTTCTTGAAAATGACATGGAGCGACTTTCGTTAGGTCTCAATGAAGCCTCGGTTAACGGTGAAATTGCCGAGACTGGTAACCGTTTCAGCCGGACGATCTGGCAAGAAGCGTTTGAAGCCAACTTGTTCGGCAAGATTTGGCCAGTGATTGTTGGAAGAACTGACCAGGTACCGGCGGTAGTCTCTTGGAAAAATTTCCAAGGCAACACCCAGGCTTACTTGTATGGTTTTCTTGATGTTGTAAGTGAATTGGCTAAATCATTGGATGAAGAGTTGTTGCAGAACGATATGACTATTGAGAAAGAGTTTGAATTATTCCGGCGCTATTTAGTAATTGCATCTTCTATTACCTTGCGTCTTTCACACGAGCGTCATGTTCCTGGCTACGTGATTAGCAATGGATATGGTCGCTGGATGGCTTATTCAAGCAAACTCCGAACGGCCTATGGGACAATTGCCCATGTCCGTCGGGATTATAATCTTCGCCGAAGTGTGGAGAAGATGATTCAAAGAGCTGTTAGTCTAAGATAGATTTGTTCCACCCCGTCTCAAAAGGACGGGGTTTTAATTTTTTTGGTTGACTTGACTAAATATTATTTTCAATATATACTTATAGCCAAGAAAGGAGTTCTTTGTCATGGCCTTGCCATCCTGGGTTGATCCCAACAATAAAGGTATAACCGTTCAAGTTTTAGCTCGACATCCTCATATCCCAACTATGTTTAGGTGGGCTCACAACCTTGAAGAACAGGAAAGTCCTAATCTTGAGTATTACGATAATGAATCCAAAAAAGCCGGCTGGGGCAATGGTGGCGGTGGGCTTGAAGCAGACGATCGAGAAAGATTAGTAGAACTTTATGGCCCCGATCATCCAATTCTTGCCGATCGTTCACTAAGCGAGACTCAAAAGTTGATCATTGCCGGTGGAATAAGAGAATTTGTTTGTGAAACTGGTTATCGGGACATTGAGATAATTACCAACTATCCAGGAGTTTTTTTGTTTGATTACAAATACAAAGATCGTGTTAACAAGAGAGGAATTATTTGTCCAGGGGGACATAGAAAAATAACACTCTGGGGACAGATGACCTCATTCATCTCTTATCCCGATCTTCATATTGAAAAACACGAAGTTGATAAAAGCGACTGGTTTGACCTGGCGGTTTCCTTGCCGAAGCAGTTTTTTAATCGATTTACTCACCCCGATCGGCCCTATTGGTCTCATGTCAGATCTACGCTTGCTTCAACTCTGAGGCTCTACAGGCATTTAAGATCCATGGATCCGTATCTCCCTGATATTCGCGACAAAATTCATTCTTCGTGGTGGAGCATATTTTCAGTTGGCAACGGTGACCCAAGGTTTCCGGTCGGAGGATATAGACCGTCTCCTACGGAATGGTATGATGTTTTTGATATTTCGGTATCGCAAAAAATGGAATATGTTGATAGAGATTTTTGGATTAAATTTTTGGGAAGAAAACTCGATGACGCTTTAAGGAGAGAAGAAGTGGAGTTGGGGACACCCGAGACAGTTGAATCGGAAGAAGTCTTACTGGTAACCGAAGAGATTGAAGACTCTGAAGACTCTGATGGCATTCCGAGTGTTGAAGAGTTGAGAAATCAAGAAGATCGAGAATACGCTGCCTGGTTGGAAGAGTTTCTTGACCTTTCCGAGGACCAGCGCGTGGTAGATTATAAGCCGGTGCACTAAGCATCCGGCTTTTTAATTTTGAGTAATTTATTCGGTTGTTTTTTCCAAAGTCAATGAGAGTTTGTGGTCCTTGGCGTCTATTGAGACGATGGCCATATCATACTCTTTGCCTTGTTCAAGAATTTCGGCCGGAGACTTATCACCGAGTTCAGAAGCAGGGAGAAGGCCAATTATGTTGCCTGGTAATTCAATGAATGCTCCATTCTGGCGAATTTTTATAACCTTGCCTTTTATTTTCTGACCAGCTTGATATTTGTCATCAATTTTTAACCAAGGGTCGTCCTTGAGGGCTTTTAATGAAAGGAAAACTCGACCCGTAGCCATATCTAAGTTTATAATCTTAGCTTTTATTTTTTCGCCGGCTTTTAATATGTCTTTCGGGTTATCTACAAATTTCCAATCTATTTCGGATGAATGGATTAAAGCATCTAAAGTATCGCTTAATCTAACAAAAGCTCCAAAGTCGGTAACTTCGGTGATCTCACCGTCAATTATTTGGCCGACGGTTAATTTAGCTAATTCTTCTTTGGCCGCCTCTTCCTTAATAGCTCTTTCTGAAACAATGAGTTTGTTTTCTGCTTCATTAAAATCAATTATCTTGACCTTAAACTCCTGACCTTTGAATTTCTGAAGAGCCTGGACGATTTTAGTTGTATCTCCGCCCTCAACTTTTGGATAATGTTCTCCGGAGAGCTGGGATAATGGAAGAAAACCCTGAATACCGCTTAACTCAACAATTAATCCACCCTTGTTTATATTTACAATAGTAGTATTTACAAGTTCTCCTTTTTCCATTTTCTCGCGGATATCTTCCCAAGCAGTAGTGAGTTGAGCGGCTTTTAGAGATAATTCTCGGTAACCCTCATCATTTTCAAGTTCAATAAGCATAACGGAGACATGACCTCCTTTTTTGAGACCCTTCATTCGGTCAGGATTATCATAAAACTGGCCAGGGTAGACAATGCCGATACCTATGGGACCAAGGTCAATAAAAACATTTGACTTTGAAATATTGATTATTTCTCCTTGAAGCAGTTGGCCAGCTTTTGGCAAACCAAAATCCTCTTTGGCCAAGAGATCTTTCATTGACTTTATTTGTGAATTGTCCATAGTAATCGTTTGCATAGTGGTTAGAAGTATACTGGATAACCAAGTTAAATGCAAGAAAATAACCAGAGACAAATCTTTTTCGGGCACGATGTAAATATATCGCTTCACCTTATCCTTATTTGGGGCACGCCATAAAAGTCTGCTGACTTTTTGTCTTTTGCTCGGCTCAGCCAGCCTGCGCAAATCCCCAAATAAGGCCAAGGTTTCGCTCACTTTTACAAAAGGATTACCTTATATATCGGCAGAGTAAGTATTTTTAAGGGATTTACGGAAGCTGACGAGCTGAGTAAAAGGCGAAATTCTAGCAAGAATTTACGCCGTGCCCGAAAAAATGCTTACTCTGCCGATAGCAATTTATAAAAACATGTCCGAAAAATACCTGCCCTGCTGGCTAGATGACAATTAGCAGTAAAGTTTTTTGTTTTTTGTTGCTTAGACTAGATTTTTTTGTTATTATTTAATCATGACTATTACGTGGTTTGGGCAAAGCTGTTTCAGGATTGAAGCTAAAGAGGGAAGTATTTTGATTGATCCGTTTTCAAAAGATATAGGTTTAAAACCGCCCAAAATTAAAGACAACCTTGTCTTGGTGAGCCACCATCATTACGATCACGCTAATGTCGGTGAAATAAATCCGGAAGCGTTTCTGATTGATGGTCCCGGAGAGTATGAAAAACAAGGCATATCAGTCAGAGGCATTCAGTCTTTTCACGATAAATCCGGTGGAAAAGAAAGGGGCCTTAACACAATTTATATAATTAAAGTAGAAGACATGATCGTTTGTCATCTGGGTGATTTTGGACAGGATAAATTTGAAGAGCATCAGTTGGAGGATATAGGAGATATAGACATTTTGATGATTCCAGTCGGAGGTGTTTATACGATTGATTATAAAGAAGCGATCAATGTAATCAGTCAAATAGAACCCAAAATCGTAATCCCCATGCACTATAAGATTAAAGATCTCAATATTAACTTAGAAGGGCCGGAGAAGTTTCTGAAAGAAATTGGACTAACCCCTGAAAAAACTGATAAACTTAAGATAAACAAGAAAACATTACCAGCAGAGGAAACTAAACTAATTTTGTTCCAATGAGTTTACTTAACGACATCCGCAAACAACCGCGTCACGTTAGAGAAATAATGTTTGGTTTGTGTGTAATTATCACTGTGTTTTTTATCGGTATGATTTGGTTTAGATCTTTTGAAGAAAATGTTTTCGTAATGTTGAATACAGATGAAAACATTCAGGCTAAGTTTTACGCCGAAAGAGAAAAAAATGCACCAATTTATGCCAACCTGACAAAAGCAATGGGTGAGTTGAGAGCGGCAATATATAGCACCCTTGGTTTTATTGATGATTATAGTTCCAAAGGGGTGATTAATATAGAAAGTGATTTAAGCGGAAAAGCCTATAAGTTGCCGATTTCGGAAGACAAATAGACTACTACTAATTACGAATTTTTTACGAATATACTAATCTACCAATATCTTATTTGTAGATTCGTACATTAGATAGATTTGTAATTAGTAGTATTTTATTTATGACTGATAACCAAACAAAAAAAGATCATATCCAAAAAAGGGAGATAACCCAGGAAATGCGCAAGTCTTATCTGGAATACGCTATGAGCGTTATTGTTGCCCGTGCTTTACCTGATGTCCGCGATGGATTAAAACCGGTTCATCGGAGGATTCTTTATTCAATGCACGAAATGGGATTAAGGCCGGGAGCTAAATATCAGAAATCAGCTAAGGTCGTCGGTTATGTATTGGGTCAGTATCATCCTCATGGCGACTCGGCTGCCTACGACTCTATGGTTCGTATGGCTCAAGATTTCTCATTGCGATATCCTTTGGTTGATGGTCAAGGAAATTTTGGATCAATCGATGGTGATTCGGCAGCAGCTTACAGATATACAGAGGCACGGCTTGCGCCAATAGCCGAACCACTCTTGGCCGATATTGATAAAGATACAGTTAATTTTGCTCCAAATTTTGACGGTTCTACCAAGGAACCAATGGTTTTGCCGTCCAAAATACCCAACCTGCTTATTAATGGCTCAATGGGTATTGCCGTTGGTATGGCGACCAATATCCCACCTCACAACCTAACTGAAGTTTTGGACGCCTCCATGTATTTAATTGAAAACAAAGACGCAGATGTCAATGAATTAATGCAATTTATAAAAGGGCCTGATTTTCCTACTGGCGGGACAATATATAATGAAAAAGAAATACTCAATGCTTATGCGACCGGCCGTGGTCCGGTCATAATGCGGGGAGTAGCCGATATTGTAGAAGGAAAGAAGGGGTTTCAAATAATTGTCACCGAAATACCTTATCAAGTTAACAAAGCCGAACTCATTATCCATATGGCCGAATTGGTTAAAGATAAAAAAATAGAAGGTATTAAAGACATTCGTGACGAGTCAGACAAGGATGGTTTGAGAATTGCCATTGACCTTAAACAAGACGCTTTTCCTCGCAAAGTTCTTAACCAACTCTACAAATATACTGAACTTCAGAAATCTTTCCATTTCAACATGTTGGGTCTGGTGGATGGAATTCAGCCGCAAATTTTGGGACTTAAACAACTTCTGGAAAAATTCATTGAACATCGCCAAGAAGTAATTACTCGTCGATCAAAGTTTGAACTTCAAAAAGCCAAAGACCGGGCCCATATTCTTGAAGGTCTTAAAAAGGCCTTGGATCATATTGATGAAATTATCAAAATAATCAGAGCCTCTGATTCAAAAGACGACGCTTTTAATAATTTAATTAAAAAATTCAAATTCTCTGACAAACAAGCCACAGCTATTTTGGAAATGAAACTTCAAGCCTTGGCCGGACTTGAAAGAAAAAAAATTAACGACGAACTTAAAGAGAAAAAAGACCTGATTGCTTTTTTGGAAGACCTTTTGGCCAGCCCCAAGAAGATTCTGGCCGTGATAAAGGAAGAATTAAAAGAAGTTAAGGAAAAATACGGAGATGAGCGCAAAACCAAAGTTGTTAAGTCAGCTTTGAAAGAAATTGGAGAAGAAGAGCTTGTTCCAGAAGAAGATTCTTTGTTTATGCTCACCCGAGGAGGATATATAAAAAGAATGGCACCGGAAGATATAAGATCCCAAAAAAGAGGTGGGAAGGGCTCGGTTGGTATAGCAACCAAAGAAGAAGATGTGGTTTCCCAGTTTTTCATGGCCAACACACACGACAACCTACTATTCTTTACTAATTCAGGTAAAGTTTTTCAAACTAAGGGTTATGAAGTTCCGGAGACCTCGCGCCAATCCAAAGGCAAAGCTATTGTTAATTTTCTTCAGGTTTCTCCGACAGATATTATTACTGCCGTTGTTCCAATTCCAAAAGACAGCAAGGGCGACTATTTGTTTATGATTACAGTTAGGGGTGTTGTTAAAAAAATAGACATGGATGCTTTTGCGCAGGTTAGAAAAAGTGGCATGGTAGCCATTAAATTAAAAGGCGATGATGAATTAGGCTGGGTATTTACAACGTCGGGCAATGATCAGATAGTTCTTGTTACTTCTGGTGGCAATGCTATTAGATTCAAAGAGAAGGATGTTAGGCCAATGGGGCGCGCGGCCTCGGGAGTTATAGGAATAAGAATAGAAAAAGATGAAAAAGTTATTGGAGCTGATGTTGCGCCCTCGGGAATTGAAAAAGGATTGCATATTCTTGTGGTGATGGCTAATGGTTATGGCAAACGAACCGACCTCAAAGCTTATAAAGTTCAGAATCGTGGCGGTCGTGGAATTATGACTGCAAAAATTACTCCAAAAACAGGCAAAGCCGTTTCAGCTCATATTACTTCCGAAGAAAACAAAGAACTTGTGGCCGTGTCCCGTAAGGGCCAAGTTATCAGGACTGATATTGGGAGTATTTCTGTTCTTGGTCGGGCAACTCAAGGAGTCAGAATAATGAGAGTTGACTCCAGTGACGGGTTGGCTTTGGTCGTCGTAGTCTAGTTTATAACTTGATGGCTGTTTGTAGATAACTCCGTTTTCTTTTGTGGTAGAATTAAAAAGTGAGTTATGTTATGGCTATGCCGATAACTTTTCCAGCAAAACCTGCTGGGACTGGCGGTTTTATGAATCCTGACAAAGTGGCGGACACTTTTGGAATTATTCAAGGTATGAAAATAGCTGATTTTGGTTGTGGGGCAGGATACTTCACTATCTCTATTGCTCAAAGAACTGGCCCATCAGGGAGAGTCTATGGACTTGATGTGGTGGAAAGCGCTCTGGACAGTGTCAGAGCCAAGGCCAGGGTTAATGGATTAAATAATATAGAAACCATCAGGGCTAATCTCGAAATGATTGGCAGCTCTGGATTAGCCAGCGAATCTCAAGATATAGTTCTTTTGGTAAACATACTTTTTCAGTCAAATAAAAGAGACAATATTTTAGATGAAGCCAAACGAGTTTTGAAAAGCGGGGGCAAATTAATTTTTATAGACTGGAAAAAAGGAGCGGGTGGGTTTGGTCCGCCTGACGAAAAAAGATTAGACCCTGTTGAAATAGAAGAATTAGTTAAAAATAAAGGTTTTGTCTCCGAATATCCAATTGATGCTGGTCAATTTCATTTTGGCTTAACTTTCAGCAAATCATGACATTAACTGGACTATTTGGATCAAATAAGGTTTTTTACCTACTGACTGGGCTAGTGGTAATTATTGTTATCGCGTTGGTTGCTTTAATTGTGTTTAGAGTCGGTAATATAGGCGGCGAACAAGAACAGGCAACCTTAGAGTTTTGGGGCGTCTTTGACTCTAGGCAGGATTTGGTGGATGTTATAAACGGGTTCCGACAAATAGAACCAGGGGTCAGAATTAATTATAAACAAATTCCCTTTGAGGACTATGAGCGTGAGTTGGTTAACTCTCTTGCCGCTGGGACGGGTCCGGATGTTTTCATGATCCATCACACTTGGATGGCTAAACATCGAGATAAATTGGCTCCAATGCCTACGATATCAAGCAAAGAGGATTATAAATTCATGACTCCAGTTGAGTTTCAGAGTCAGTTCGTAGACGTTGCTTATAAGGATCTTGTTTTTGAAAATAAAATTTATGCTTTGCCTCTTTATGTTGATACTTTGGCAATTTTTTATAATAAAGACATGCTAAATACAGCCGGTATTACTCGTCCTCCAAAAAACTGGGAAGAATTTAATCAAGATGCGGAATTACTAACTAAGTTTGATGGTAGGGGTAATATTACTCAATCAGGAGCAGCTATGGGGACGGCTAGGAACATAAATCGTTCAACCGATATCCTGGCTGCCTTGATGATTCAAAACGGGACTCAAATGACGGATGCTGGCAACACTGCCGCAACTTTTACTAGGAACGTAAGCGGTCAGAGGACTGGAGAAAATGCTCTTCAGTATTATACCGACTTTGCTAATCCGGCCAAAACAGTTTATTCATGGAATGACGAACAACATTATTCAATAGATGCTTTTGTTGAAGGTAATACGGCAATGATGATTAATTACTCCCATCAGATACCAACTCTTAGCGCGAGGTATCAAAGACTTAATTTTGGCATAGCTCCTTTGCCGCAATTTTCTGAAATAGATGCTAAGAATTACGCAAACTTTCTAGCCGTGGCTGTTTCAGCTCAATCAAAAAATCAAGGTGTGGCCTGGAGATTTTTAAGCTATATGGCTTCAAAAGATGGGACCTTGGCCTATTTAACCAAAACTTCACGGCCATCAGCCAGAAGAGATTTGATAGAGTTTCAAAGAAATGATCCAATGTTAGGAGTTTTTGCCGTCCAGGCCTTATCAGCCCGCTCTTGGTATCAGGCCGATAACGATTCTATTGACCAGATTTTTGCCGATATGATTGAGGATGTTAATGTAAAGAAATTTAAAATTAGAGACGCGCTTCAATCAGCTGAAGCAAAAGTAACAACATTAATGAGCCGATAGAAGTTAAAGTTTAAAAGTCAAAATGAAAAATTACAATGTAAAATTTAAAATTTTAGTATACCTGCTTCTACTTTCTACTTTCTACTTTCTACTTTCTACTTCTGCCGATGCTCAATGGAAATACGGTGATCCGATTGTTCCATGTACAGACAAGTGTACCCAATGTCAAATACTTCAATTAGTCAGGAATGTGATTGATTTTCTGATGATTGGGGCGGCGCCGGTTTTGGCGACAGCATTTTTCATTTGGGCAGGTGTTTATATGATTTTGGGAGGGGCAAATCCAGACATGTTGTCTAGGGGCAAGGAGATGTTCAAGAATACTATCATCGGCCTTCTAATTGTTATGCTGGCCTGGCTCATTACCAACACTGTAATCCAAACTTTTAAAGGAACAGGTGCTGGCGGTAGCTGGTGGAGTGTTACTTGTCAACAACTTAACTTAGAACAATAAGATGCTATTAATTTTGTGATATAATATTAGTAAAGTAAAAAATTAAAATGAAAAACGAAAAACAACAACTAAAAAATAAAAAATTAATCGGATTTAAGTTTTTAATTCTACTTTCTACTTTCTACTTTCTACTTTCTACTTCGGCTTCGGCAGTGACTAAGCCGGACCCGAATCAAGATTTAAGTTCTTTAAGCTATGTTTTTTATCTTTACTACGATAACGGTCAGCTTTTTGGCGATAGGGATTACCCGGTTAAGTACGACATTCTTAATGAAACTTTTGTTCTTCAAGTTGTTGCACCGGGTTTCTATAAGCTTGAAATACTAAATTCAAATTCAGAAGTTGTAGAAACAATTCAATTTGATCCTCGTCAGGGCAACCCGTCTTTTACTGTGGGCAAGGCACAAATTAAAGCCCCCTATGTTGCCAACGGGCAAAGGGCTGTATTCTATAATGATCAAGGGACACAACTGGTAAATCTTTTTATATTTGAAGGTGCTCTTTGTAATGATGATGGGTCTTGTAGTCTTGGTCAGGGCGAAAATGAAAATACTTGTCCCAGCGATTGCGTTAAAAAAACAACCACTCCGCTTCCAGTATCACCAATTCCTTTGGAAGAGGGATTTGATATGCTTAACATTATTACCTACGTTGTTGGGGGATTGTTGGTTGCTGTCGGCGCTTGGTTTGGCTGGAAATGGTGGCAAAAGAAAAAGGAAGAGAGTTTCCTGCCGCCACCTGCTTCACCGCCAGCTCCACCGGCACTGCCCACTCAAGGTTCGACTCCTTTGCCACCCTCTCCTCTATCTGGGGAAAACTTGCTCCCGCTTAGATAATGAACTACCCCCTAGCCAAAATTAATAATCTTGGTGGCAAGTATCTTGGCTTGGCTATTTTTGTCGTATTAACTCTGTTTATTGTCGGTTTTATTTTAAACTATGAAAATGCTCAAGCAGCAGAGGGAACTATTTATTTTGATGTTCAACCAAGAACTATTCAGGGTGGTCAGACGGCCCAATTTATTTTCAGAGTGACCCTTTCTAATAGAGACTGTGGGCCGATTGAGAATAATCTTAGGTGGGTCATTAGCCGAAAGATTGGAAATGGTCCTTTCGGTGCATTTCAAAGCGGAGAAGTTCCACTTAATTCATTTATTGACAACGTTTCTAAAGACCTGTCATTTCCCAAGCCACTCTTCTCTGTTCCTACTGGAATAAATTGGACATTTTCGGCCAAAATATATTGTGGTGTAGCCATACCTTCTATAATATCAACGTCTAGTGATGTTCCAGTTACTGTTAGTGGTGGATCGACTGGTGGCGGAACTCAAATGATATATGGATGTGTTGCTAATGACAGTAAATTTGCTTGTAGCCCGTCAAATATAAGCACTTGTGCTGATGCCCCGGCGTGCACTGGTAAGACTTGTGTGGAGATAGATAGGGCTAGATGCGGACAGTCGTCTAGTACTACTCCGATTACTGGTGGTAGTGATCAGCCACTAAGCTGGCGCATTACTAATCCATTAGTTGGCAACCCTCAAAATGTTCTGGAGGCTGTACTTCTTATAATTAATTGGTTGGCTAATATTGCTGGATCACTGATTGTTATAATGATTATTTATGGTGGGGTTAAGTTTTTACTCTCAAGAGGTAATCCCGGTGAAGTGGGTAAGGCGAAGACTATCTTAACCTGGGCGCTTATAGGCATGGCCGTGGTTTTAATTGGTAAAGGATTTGTGTTTATTGTTGACGGTATTCTTAGGAACCAGGTGCCTCTACCTTAAATTATATAAAACATGTTTCAATTTACCGGATTACAAATACCTAATCCATTTGGTCCCGGCGGACTGGATACATTCCAGAAGCTTTTTGATGCGGTCATAACTTTTCTATACTACATAGCCGGACCCATAGTTGTCGGCATGATTATTTTTGCCGGACTTAAGTTTTTGTTTGCTAAGGGTGAACCAGGTAAGATTACAGAAGCCAAGAATATTTTATGGTATGCGATTGTCGGTTTAGTCGTGATTTTGATCGGCAGGGGATTTATTGCTTTATTGGAAAGTATAATAAGACTAGGACAATAAAAAGTAAAAATGAAAAAAGAAAAACAACAACTAAAAAATAAAAAATCAGATAAATTTAAATTTTTAATTGTAATTTTTACTTTTTCATTTTTCATTTTTAATTTTACTTATGCCCAATACGGCTTTACTGACTTCTTAGGCAATGTTCCGGGACAGGAGTTGGGGATTCAGTGGCTCTTCAAGCTTTTGAGTCAGCTGACTTGTTATTTTTATCAGTTGGCAATTATAATTTTTGGTGTAATGTTGGTTATTTATGGTCTGATGTTTTTCAAAAGCCGTGGCAGTCCTCAAGGCATGACCGAAGCCAGAAAGGCGCTTACTTGGGGATTAGTCGGCGGTTTTGTCATTTTTGCCGTGTTTACTATTATAATGTCTGTCGCCAGTTTTATAGGAGCAGATTTTGCATTATTAAGAATTATAACTTGCCAGTGAACCAGTTAAAAATGTATTGTGAATAACCCCATTGTTGCTTATCTTGACTTCTTGTATAATTAATTTAATAAAAACTAAATAAAATAAAATGGAAAAAATCAATTTAGCTCAATCGTATCAGCGAATTTATCAATCAACAGTTCAAGGGCGACCCTTGTATCTGAGTGATTTTGAGACAATTTTAGAAAGTGTGGCCGGCTTTTTGATTATTGCTGGTGGTATTTTAGCCGGAATTGCCATTATTGTATCTGGGGTATTATATATGATGGCTGGATCTGATACAGCTAAAGTTACCACAGCTAAAGCATGGTTCAAAAACGGTCTTATCGGCGCGCTTATTTTGTTTGCTGTTGGTTTGATAATTCAAACCCTATTATTAATTGCCACTGATCCGTTCGATTTCTTTAGATAATCTTTTCTCCATGTTTATTTTTTCTGTAATACTAGCTCAAGGACCCCAAGGGGTGCCTATAAGACTCCCAGACCTTATTTCAATTAGTGAAAACATCGCCGGTTTTCTTATGGTTGCCGGAGGAATACTGGCGGCTATTGTTATAGTTGTTAGCGGGATTTATTACTTAATGTCTGGTTCTGATTCAACCAAAGTTAAAGCGGCAAGAGATATGCTGAAAGCCGGTGTCATCGGATCACTTATAATATTTGGAGTGGGGGTAATTATTCAGACGGTTAAAACTTTAGCTGAAAATCCAGTAGGTTTTTTCTAGTAAGCGATATTTTGTTTACCAACATTTAAGACTGGCAAGATTTGAAGATGTAAAATATAATATATGTATAGGTTTAATAATAAATATATAGGACCCTCCTTCGCGTAAAGCTTCGGAGGGCAAGGAAGGAGGTGTTGAAGTGTATAAGTTTAAAACAGTAGCAAAAATTGGAATAGCAACAGCGATGGCTTTGATGCCGGTTTTAGTTTTGGCTCAATTGCCTCGACCAACATCACCTTATGGAGGTGCTGGTTTAACTCTTGCTGATGTTCAAGGATTAATTACCACAGTTGCCAGATTCCTTATTCTTATAAGCGTGGTTATTGCTGTTATTTTCATTGTTTGGGGCGGTATGATGTATATGATGGCCGGTGATGATGCGGCTAAATCCGGAGCTGCCAAATCCAGGATAGTAAATGGTATCATCGGCGCTTTAGTTGTCTTAGCTGTTGGTTTGATTCTACAGACTTTGGCTGGTGTTGTTAACTGGACCGCGTTCTTCAACGTTTAAACATTAGTTAGCTAACTAAATCAAAAATCGACCTTAGGGTCGATTTTTGACGATTGGATTTATGGTATAATATTAAATCAGATAAGAGTGATACCTTGCCCTCGTGGCGGAACTTGGTATACGCGCAGCGCTTAGGACGCTGTTCCCGCAAGGGATTAGAGGTTCAAATCCTCTCGAGGGCACCAATACAGAACTCAACGGCTTTTTCAAAGCCAAAAGGTGGGACGCGCGAAGCGCGTCCCAACAAAATTAACTAGCGAACTTACCAGATTGTATAGAAATACGAATTTGTTTTTTGTGTTGTTGCGTTGAATTGGAGTCTTCAGAGTTAACATCAAGCCCTGCCGCGAATAATGTTCCTGACTCTTGGGGATTGTAATAAAGAGTTGTCTCATCAAGGGGAAGTGGTTCGCTAAGCACAACATTTCCAAGTCCTGCTTCCACGAGTATATCTTTGAGTCTTGTCCAGGCTTGAGAAACATTAGATTTATCATAAGGACCGCCGTTATTGTTTCCGTCGTTTGGCACTATTAAACCATGACAACTGCTTAACTCTACTGCTTGAGCCAAAGGCTCTAAAATTTTTTGCACCTTTGCTCTAACTATTTCTTCTGCGTTAGGAAATCGGTGATAATAATATCCTAAGTCAGTTGAGGGGGTTAAGTGAACTAGAAAATTGACACCGGGTCCTTGAACAAATAACGCAACGCAAGCAGAAAGTCGTTCAATGGCAAGTTCTCTGTCGGCGTTGACCAAAGCACCCGTGTCTGTCTTTACCAACATTAACTTTCTATGATTTGGATCTGTATCAACTTTAATTTCTCCGCTGTTGCCAGAACTTTCGTATTCTTCTGATTTTAAAACCCCTTGTATATTTCTAAGATTTTCTATAAATAACAAAAATCGCTGAGAGGCGGAGACTGGTTCAGTAGGCGCATGTTCCAAAGTATTTTCAAGTCCATGTTTCATATATGAGTTGATCCCTCTAATATTAAAACTTTAGCGGTTTTTAGGTTAAAAAGAAAGGGCCGGCGACTCACAGGGAGCCACCAGCCACACACTAGATTTGTTTGAGCGAGGGAAGCTCCGTGCGCCCTTTTCTCATTTTCAAAATCTTCAAGAACAAATTTTTGCGAAAACAAATTCTCTCAATTATTATTTACTTGTATTTGTTTTCGCCATTATTTATTGGCGTTAATTTTTCTCAAGCGAAATATGTACAGAATTATTCCAACGGGTTTCTTTCTCTTGGAGGCGGGGAGTTGTATTTTGAATCAAAACGTTCTTCTTTGATTAAATTATCCTGGTCGTAAATCTTTCTTACAAAGTAAGCCCTCATAGAACCATTTGGTTTTTGGTCATACTGAAATGGGCCTTCAATAGAAACCGACTGATTGCTTTTGGAACCATAGACTTCCACAACCAATTTACTGCCCACAAGTCTTGTTTGAATAAGAATGTAACCAGTTGTGTTATTAGTAAATTTCAAATCAACAACTCCAGGATAAATTGTGGCATCAAATCCTTGAGGATTATAATATTGAACAGCAAAGGAGTGTGGCTTTCTTTCCGTAATATCAAGGCCACTCATTATGGCTGACCTGAAAACAGTAGTAGCTACTTGGCAAAGGCCGCCGCCGTATTCATAAATTAATTTTCCGCCTTTTATTACCAGTTCTGATTGATAACCACTTCTCTCATCAACTCCTCCCAGATGGTTGTTAAAAGAAAACTCTTCTCCTGGCTTTAAAATTATACCATTAAATTTACTCATCCCAACTTTGATGTTATGTATTCTTGAAGAAGTAGAGTGGCCATAATCAGATTCGCCCTTGCCAAGCAAGGTAGTGATTCCCAGGTTATTAATTTTGTCCAAAGTCAGTTCTGGATCTATTTGATCAAAAGCCAAACTGGCCGAAGATCTACCATTAACAATAGACGAAGTAATAATGGTGGTTGATTCGCTTATTTTTAATTTTTTACCACTTGTAGCTGGCTGGAAAGTTTCGGCTCGGCCGTTATTTATGACAAATTTAGCATTTACCGGCTCAATATTTAAAAGAGGAGCTAGAGATTCAAGATAATTTATTACTTTTCCCGTGGAAATTCTCAAGTCTTCTTTACCAGAATAGTTTCTGGTGTAAGTTTCTATCCAGCTTTTAACTTCTTCTTTTTTAACAACTAAAGATTTTTCACCAGTTTGGATATAAAAATCGCTAAGCAAAGCTTTCTCTAATTTGGGCCTAAGTTCTTTTGTTTCGCGAGGTAATTCATTTTTTGGAATAACATCTTCAGTATATATTCTTATACCTAAATAAAAACTTAGCCCAACAATAATCAGGGCTAAGTTGAGTCGGATAGATTTTTGGGTCAGGAGAAGCATGTGTTCCCTTTATTTTCCCATAATAGGCATTTTTATCGTCAAAACTCCGTTTTTCATTGAGGCCTTAGCTTTATCCGGGTCAATATCTACAGGCAAGATTATAGAGCGAGAGAAAGAACCCCAATAGAGTTCTTGATGGTAGTAGTCGGATGTTTTTACTTTTTCTTCTTGTACGCGCTGACCTCTAATGGTAACCATTTCTTTGGTTATTGAAACGTCAATGTTTTCCGGTGCGGTCCCGGCGATAGTTGACTGAACTATAATATCGTCTCCATTTTTAAAAACATCAACGGTAAGGTGGCCGTCTTCTTGAGGTTCTTTGCGGGCAACTAGTTGTGTTTCAAAAAATTCAGACATTAATTATATTATATCAAATTTTATATTCTTGGCATAGGAACGGCGGTATGGCGGGATTTTAATCGGTCAAACAAAATTGAAACCAGGAAAGCAATACCGAGAAGCATTATTGTGGTGTAAATCAGGGCGTATATTTGTCCCTCAAAAGAGAGGATAAACATATTGAAAGCGAAGTGGAACATTGTGGCCAGTATTATGCCGGTTATTAGAAGTTTCCTGCGGTGATTCTGGAAAAACCAAGAAATTGCTAAGAAATACCCCAGAAGCCCTGATGCTAAGGCATGAAGTAGGGTGGCTCCAATAAAACGCAATATCAGGGTGTTAATAGTTACAGAAAATCCGTCAGGTGTTGTCTGTAAAACAACTAGTACGTTTTCAATTGCGGCAAATCCCAAACCGGCCGCTATCATGTATATCATCGCATCAATCGGTTCATCAAATGCGGGATCATGAAGAATAATGAGTCTGACAGCATAGAACTTAACTATCTCTTCTACAAATGCTGACCATAGTAAAAATTCAGGGCTAGCTGGTTGAAGAAATCCAATTGGTAGACAAATTTTTTCAAGAATTGATAAGGTTCCGCACTTGATAAGAAGGAGTTGAAAAAGTATAGCTAACGGAGAAAGAATTATTCCCATCAAAAAAACTTTAGTCAGAAGATGTTTTGGTTCTGGATGGCAGTCTTCTCGGTAATAGAAGTTAAGCCAAACAATGCTTGGCACAAAACCGAGAGCAGAAAGAAGAACTATTTGATAAATCGGCATTAGTTACAGTATATCATCCAATTAGAGGTCTGCTGAGGGCCACTCTTCCACAAGAAGAAGTTTTTTGTTTTTTATGGGTAGTTTTGAATATATTTCTTCCGTAACAAAAGGCATGAAGGGGTGGAGAAGTTTGAGAGAAGCGGTCAATATTGAAAGAAGTAGCCACTTTGCTTCTGAGGAGTTATTTTTGATTGCTGCTTTTTCTTCCTCTATAATTTTATCGGCAAAGGTGTGCCAAATGTAGTGATAAAGTTTCTCGCCGGCTAGATAAAACCTGAACTCATCAAGATCTTTGGTAACATCTTTGACCAATTCATTAAATTCAGTTAAGTAACTTTTCTCCTTATCTCCAAGTTCAGGCTTTTTGTTTAAATCAATATTGTCGCCCATGTTCATTAAAATAAAACGGCTAATGTTCCACAATTTGTTTGAGAAATGTTTTTGGCCCTTTATTTTATCTTCTGATAAGGACAAAGATGTTCCGGGCGTGTTGCCGACGATAAGACCCATTCTAAAGGCATCTGTGCCATATTTTTCAGTTAAATCCAGGGGGTTTATAACATTGCTTTTACTCTTGCTCATTTTTTGGCCCTTCGCGTCAAGAACTAAGCCGTGGAGATAAACGGTCTTGAACGGAACTTTGCCGGTAATATACAAGCTTAAAATTATCATTCTTGCGACCCAAAAGAATATAATTTCTCCGGCTGTTTCCATCACATCAGTCGGAAAAAATTCTTTATAGTCTTTAGAGTCTGGATAGCCGAGACTAGCAAAGGGCCACTGGCCGGAAGAAAACCAAGTGTCAAAGGTATCAGGGTCTTTATAATATTTTGCGTCACAAAATTGACATTTAGGCTTATTTTCAGAAATTATTATGTCCTTGCATTTTTTAATATCTTTTTCATGTCCTGGCCGGGGGATGCAAATTTTGTCGTGGAACCAGGCAGGAATAGGTATGCCCCAAACAATTTGTCTGGAAACGTTCCAGTCAATAATATTTTTTAGCCAATGAAGAGATGTTTTTTTATAATGTTCTGGTATAAAGTTTATTTCTCCACCTTCTATTGCTTTAATTGCCGGTTCGGCCAAAGGTTTCATTTTAACAAACCATTGCTCTTTAATTTGAGGTTCAATGAGAGATTCGCACTTGTAGCATTTTTTAACCACATGCTTATATTTATCATCTATTTTAACCAGCAGTTCTTTAGATTTTAATTTTCCTACAATTAAAGGCCTGGCTTGAGTTATTTTCATGCCGGCAAACTCTCCGGCTATTGGTAAAAGCTTGCCCCGAAAGTCTATAATTTGTTCTTTCTCCAGATTGTGACGTTCAGCAATTTCAAAATCTACAGCATCATGCCAGGGTGTTATGGTCATGGCACCAGTTCCGAACCTCATATCAATGGACTCGTCTTTTATAATTGTTGCAGTGGTTGGCCCATTGATCCATTCTAGTTCTATTTTTTGGCCGTCTTTATACTCTGTATATCTTTTATCTTTTGGATGCATAACTACATATTTGTCGCCAAACTTTGTTTCGGGTCTAGCGGTAGAGATGGTGAAAGGACCGTATTTTAGGTAATAAAAACTATCAACCTGATCAACATCTTTGGTCTCCAGATCAGACAGGGAGGTTTGATGTTTGGGACACCAGTTTATAATCCTCTTGCCTCTGTACACAAGTCCATCTTTGTCTAGTTTGGCAAAAGTCTGATGAACTGTTTTTACTACGTCGTTGTCTAGGGTGAATTTTTCTCTTGACCAATCACAAGAAGCACCTATTTTTCTAGTTTGTCCCTCTATGTTTTGTTTGTTGTTTAAGGTAAATTTTAAAATTTCATCATAAAGTTTCTCTGGCTCCATTTGAAACCTTGATCGCCCTTCTTTTTCTAACTGTTTTTCATAAACAACTTGAGTTTCAAAACCGGCGTGATCAAGACCCGGTAGCCATAGAGTTTTGTAACCTCGCATTCTTTTGTATCTGGTCATTATGTCTTCAATCGTGAGAACTAGTCCATGACCAGCATGAAGAGAACCATTGGCATTTGTTGGCGGCATTATTATACAAAACGACTCTTTTCTTTCTCTCGGCAAATTATCCGGATTAAAGTACCCGGATTCTTCCCAGAGTTTATATATTCTTTCTTCTGTTTCTTTTGGGTTATAGTTTTTTTCTAGTTCAACTGCCATCTATTTATTCTATTAAAATCCAAGATTGGCGTCCATTTCCAATGACTTCCAAGGGAAGTCATTGGCCCTTCGAAGCTTTAGCGAAGAAGGACTCTTGGCAAAATTCATGTATCCCGTCAGAGCAATCATGGCAGCGTTGTCGCCGGTGTATTCTATTTGCGGTCTCGAATATTTTAAATTGTTTTCTTCAGCCATTTTTTTAAATTCAGATCGGAGCAGAATATTAGCAGAAACGCCACCGGATAGCATTATTGAGTCAACCCCGTATTCTTTAGCCGCTCTTAAAGTTTTTTTAATCAAAACATTTATAGCTGCTTTTTGAAATGAAGCGGCGATGTCAGATTTGGTTTGATTGTCTAATTTTTTTAAATTTAAATCTCGGATTAAATATAGTACTGCTGTTTTTAAGCCAGAGTAGCTGAAGTTGTAATTTTTGGAATAAATCATGGGACTAGGGAGGGGATAGTGTTCAGGATCTCCTTTTTCGGCAAGCTTTGAAATTAAAGGACCGCCAGGATAACCAAGACCAAGCAGACGAGCCACTTTGTCAAAAGCTTCACCAACAGCATCATCAAGTGTTTCCCCAATAATTTTGTATTTGCCATGACCTTCCATAAGAACTAATTCGGTATGTCCTCCGGAAACGATTAAATTCAGAATCGGTAATTTATAATTTATAATTTGTAATTTTGAATTTACTCCAACTGGTTTCAACCAGTTGGAGTAAATGTGTCCTTCTAAATGATTAACGCCAATAATCGGCTTGTCATATTTCCAAGCCACCGCTTTTGCAAAGGCAATTCCGACCAAAAGTGCTGGACCCAACCCTGGTCCGCGAGTGACAGCTATTAAATCAATCGGTAACTTTTGACTTTTGACTTTTGACTTTTGACTTAGGTTAGCTTGCTTCAGGGCTAACCTAAAAACATGTCCAATGTTTTTGACATGTTCTCTGGCGGCTAAGTTTGGAACAACTCCGCCATATTTTGCATGGAGTCTGACTTGCGAAGAGATAACATTAGATAAAACTTTTATGTTCCTTGTTCCTTGCTTGCCCGCCGAAGCTTTAGCGAAGGATGGTCGCCCGCTTGTCTCTATGATTGCCACTGCTGTTTCATCACAAGATGTTTCAATACCCAATATACGCATAGGCGTATATTGTATCATTTTCTTGAATTTTCTCAATTTTTATGAGATAATTTGAAAATTATGCTGTGCTCTTTGGATTGGAGCTTTCCCGGCCTTTGTAGCCGAGGTTACTTCGGCGGAGTAGGCAGCGTAGTAGAGGCCCTATCGTCTAATGGTTAGGACACAAACTTTTCAAGTTTGGAATCGGAGTTCGATTCTCCGTAGGGCTGCAATGTGGGATAGCTAGAGTATTTAGCTATCAAGTTGAACGGATTTCGCAAGGTAAAATCTAGGTTTCTACCATTTAATAGGCAGTTCTGAAGTAAATAACTCATAAACTGTCTTTTTTCTTCCGATTCCGAACTCTTAATAATCTCTGTTGCTTGTTTTGCTAGGTTTAATACAGTAGAAGCCGTGATATGAAATTCCTTGTCGGCGTTCGTGTGATCCTCTTTGCGAATTAGAATATCCAGTTGTAATTCTTTTTCTTTTTTAAACTTCATGTCATATATGTCTCGAGTAAATGTTAAATTCCACATAGATAAAGTTAAAGACCTCGGAAGTTTTATTGAGATTGAGGCGATAGATAAAACGGGGAAAATCGGGAAAAAAAAATTATTGAAACAATGCAATCAATATCTTAACCTATTTAATGTCTTACAATCTGATCTAATATCAAAATCTTATAGCGATTTACTTAATAAATAGCCGATGACTATAGAAAATCCTCAAAATAATACAGAGCAACTACCACAACTTCAAACTATTGATGATATTGAATTTGAGCTAATCACCGAAGGCGATCCTGATTTTGATGATGCCATTTCAGTTGTAAATACTAATGGTAAGAAAACCGAGCAAGAACTTTTAGACGATGCTAAGAAAGAAATTATTAGAAGAAGCTGGTGGCTTCAGGATCAATGGCGGGCTAAGGGATTACCACAGGAACAAGTTAGCATTAGGGCCGAAGGGTTAGATATTGAGCTATATAATTATGGTCAGCAATTAAGTCCAGCTCAGTTAGAGGATCTTAAAAGGGTTATCACAACCCTTTCTCAAGTATCAATTTCTGATCAAAACTCTAAAATACGATATATTGCTATAAATAATAAGGACGAGTTAAATGATCAGAACGGAGAAGATAAAAGAGGTTATGCTTTTCCCGCTTCTAAAATGGTTGCTTTATACCCCAGAGCAGTTTCCGTTGAGCCCCATAGAATATCAAATACATCTGGCCTTGCTGGAACAGTAGCTCACGAATTTGGTCATATCTATATTTCTGCTGATAGTTAATTTTGGAATGACTGGAAAAAGACATTTTACTGGGAAACGCTACCAGATGACCAAGTTGATTGGTCAAAACCTGCCCCTAAAAATTATGCTACTAATCAATCAGAGCGATGCATAACAGATTATGCCCAGTTCTCTCCTGACGAAGATATATGTGAAAGTTTATCTGCCGTAGTTAACAATCCAGATGTATTGGACAAAGAAAGATTAGATTTTATCAAAGAACGCTGGTTCAAAGAAGCTAAGCCAATTGAAAAAGAGGCAGCCATAGGTAGAAAGGTTAGCAAAGATATTCAAATGCCGAAAGTGCCTGATAAAGTGAAATATAAAACCCGAGTAATGAAGTTTAGTGTGGGTACTATTAAAAATAAGACAACCTCTTAAAACAAATGACTGATGATAATAAAATATTAGTATATCCTTCGGGCAAACTTATCTATAAAGATAAGGAACTTAGGGCTGCTCTAGGTAAAAGTGGGGTAGTTTTAAATAAGCAAGAAGGGGATGGTGCAACTCCCGTTGGTTGTTTCTCAATTCGTAAAGTATATTATCGTGCTGACTGGCCATTGACTTTAAGTTTATCTTAAGATAAACTTAAAATATTATGAAAACACACATTTTGGGCCTAAAGGAATTAAGAGAAAATATGCAGAAATATGCCTCTTTAGTTGAGAGGGGGGAGTCTTTTATTGTGGTAAAAAAATCAAAACCGGTTTTTAAAATAGTTCCACCAGAATCAGAAGATCAATGGGAAACGGTGATTGATTTTACTAAAATTAGAAAGGGTGGTATTTCTGCCAAAGAATTATTAGCTCACTTGAAATAATATGGATCGAATTGATAAAGCCCTTAAGAAGCTTAGTGAAAAAGAGAAGATATGGGTTAAGGAAATTACAAAAGCGCTCCAGTCGGGGCGTTTTGATAATTTAAATATAAAAAAACTTAAAATCGGATATGATATTTTTAGGGTTAGAAAAGGTAGAATAAGGATAATTTATCAAATTAGAAAAAAAGAAGTTTTTATTTTAAAAGTTGGATTTAGGAAAGAAGATACTTATAGACTATAAATCCAATGTTTGTAAGATAAATACTGAATCACTTGAGTTTTCCTAGTTTCCTTGGCCCCGGTACCCCAAGGGGAATGAAAAAACTCTCTTGGCGTAACTTGACTAAATTACGTTTCCATAGTAATATTCAGTTAGTTCTTCAGGGATTAAAAGGAGCTAAGCATGAAGGCATTTGTTCTAATGAGTTCCTCCTGTTCAACTGATAACGATACCGTTGCGGTTGTAATTGCTGAATCTATTAATGACGCACTCAAGCAACTGCATTGCACCACATTAGACGAGTTGGACTCTTCCGAACTGCTTAGATATTTCAGGTCCAGTAAAGATCATAAACTATCCTTGAAAGAGTTGCCGATAGTAAACAGTGCAATTCATCCTATATATCGCTGATCAAGATAGGTCAGCTTTTTAATTACTTAAAATTGTGCTAAATTCTAAGAAAGTCAGATTTTTAAAGAAATCTTAAATACCATAGAACAAAGTTCACTCGGAGTCAATCTAGGATTTGAACAGGATGGAACCGATAAAGATTTTCAAAGACCCGTGCAGTATCAGGAGGCAGAAAGAAAATTACAGGAACTTTTTAGAAGGTTGGATATTTTATGTTAGTTGTGGATAGTTGAGTTTGTCCTAATTTGTTTTTTGTTAAAATTAATAAATGGAAAACCCATTTATAAAATTAGCCATGGAGGGGGAGGAAGCTTTTGACGATAAATCTAGCCTAACTCCTAGCGCAGAGATAATGACACCAGATGAGAAGCGGCAAAGATTAGCCCAGCTTAGAGAGTGGTTGGGAGGGGCCCAAACTGCGGAAGAAGCGGATGAGATAAAAGAAGAAATAAAGCGACTAGAACAGAAATAAAATTAAACGGCTCACCATGCGAGCCGTTTAATTTATGAGATTATTTGCTTAAATACTTCGGGATGGTTGGCGGCGATATCAGACAGTATTTTACGATCCAGTTCTATGTTTGACTTTTTGAGCCGGTCAATAAGTTTTGAATAGCTTAAGCCATTCTCTCGTGCGGCCGCATTTATTTTAACCTGCCACAATCTTCGGAAATCCCTCTTTTTCTTTTTGCGGTCAGCGAATTGGAATGACCAGGCATGAAGTGTTGCTTCTTTGGCCTGGCGGAACTTAGACTTTCTGGTCCACATGAAACCCTTTGTGTGTTTCAACAGTCTTTTTTTTCTGGCATGTTGTGTTACTCCACGCTTGACCCTAGACATTTTAGTTTAATATTAAGGCTTTAACTTTTCTGACCAATTCATTGGGTGCAATAAGGTCGCCATGCTTACGCTGGCCTTTAGAACCAGAATCCTTGGCATTAAAATGATTTTGTCCCGGCGGACGCTTCATTATTTTACCAGTTCCGGTAATTTTTATTCTCTTCATTAATGATTTGTTGGTCTTTGCCATAGTAGTCATTTATTTCTTTTCTCTTTTTATAACTATTACCCAGCCGAAGGGGGATCTTTTGATGCCTTGTTGGACTAGATGGGGGGTGCTTATCAGTTTGATAAAGTTATCAAGCTTATCTCTGCCCATGTTGGCCAAAGCCTTTTCGCGACCCCTTAATGTTAGCTCTATTTTGACCGGGTGGCCTTCTTTAAGGAATTCGTCTATTTGTTCTGACTTGAATTTCAGGTCATGAACTCCAGTTTTAAAACCGACTCTAACCGTCTTCATTTCCTGGTCTTTTTGTTTGGTCTGGCCTTTTTCCTGCCTTTCTTTTCGGTATATATATTTACCATAATCCATGATTTTAGCAATAGGTGGCTGGGCTTGGGGACCGACTTCAACCAAATCAAGATTTTTTTCGCGGGCTAGTTCCAGAGCCTTAAAAGTAGGCATTACGCCTAATTGCTGGCCCTTATCGTCTATAACCTGGACCTGGGGTATTCGTATGTAATTATTTACTCGGAGTTGTTTTTGCATCAAGTAATTGCCATTTTAGCATATTAGTTTAAAATTTAAAAGTATATCCAGATTAGGATAAAAATATGATCATAAGTAGTCCAAAATTTTTTAAAAAAGAGAGCAAATTACCCAAAGGCGTTAAAAAAATCTATGCTTTTCAGGGATGTTTGGAGGAGCTTTTTTTTATTAACAATCCCCGATGGAAAAAGGGCATGTCCGAAGCCAGAAGACCGTTAGCAGAATTTATTAAGAGCAATAATGATCAGGGATTGTGGGTTTATTATCCTTGGAGCAATGTAGCCGTTCACATAGTTCGTGAAGATTTATATTTTAAGTTGAGAACAACCAGAAACCGTAACCTTATCACCAGTAAAGAGCAAAACAGATATCGTCAAATGAAAGTGGGTATTGCTGGTCTGTCGGTTGGTTCAGGAATAGTTTCAGCATTGGTAATAAGCGGCGGACCTAAGACTATAAAAATTGCTGATTTTGATGTGGTTGAAGTTAGTAATTTAAATCGGATCAGGGCGCGATTAGAAGATATGGGTGGCAGTAAGGTTCAGGTTGTGGCTCAGCAGATTTGGGAACTTGACCCGTTTGCCGATGTCTATATCTGGGATAAGGGGATTACCAAAGAAAATTTCAAAAAATTTATAACAGGTGATCCGTGTCTAGATGTTTTTATAGATGAAATGGATAGCTTGGATTTAAAAATCTTGGCCCGAATTATCTGTCGGGAAAAGGGTATTCCAGTGATAATGGCTACCGATAATGGCGATACGGTTATCTTGGATGTAGAAAGATTTGATTTGGAATCACAACGCCAACTTTTTCATGGTTTGGCTGGAAATTTAGGTCTCAATAATTGCAAGAATATGACTCGTGAAAAATGGCTCCGTCTCTCAACTAAGATTATTGGTTCTGGCTTTATGACTCTTGAACTTCAGAATTCTATTCTTCAAATTGGCGCTAGCTTAGGCGGAGTTCCTCAGCTTGGAACTACTGCTAGCGTAGCCGGAGCAGCTGTATCCTTTGTCATCAGGAGAATTGCTAATGGATACAAGATGCCATCCGGAAGATATATAATTAGTCTTGAACAAAATATAATTCCCGGATATAATAATAGACGGGAAGTGAAAAACCGCCTTTACAAAACCAGAAGTTTTAAAAAAAAATTAGGCCTTTAGAAAAAATGGAGGAAAAGCCAGTGGCAACAATTTCGGCGAAAGAGGCAACGGTTATACTAAAGCAACTGCCTGAACCAGTATCAGTGTTCAACTTGGGTGGAACGGTTTTGCGAGTTTATCGGGTTAAGGGGATGCACTCACCGTATTGGATGGACCCGGCTCTAAAGCGTCTATTTGTTTTTTCCAGAAGCTCTTATAGTCGTTACGGCACAAGATCAGAGATTGACGAATTTGACGCTAAGGCGGCTATTTATATGGTTCAAGCCACTTATTTTACCAAGGTAAATGTTTTTGAAGAGTGGCTGTCAATTAGAATGGTTCCTGGTAACGGTGAACCGGTTGGGGCGGGAGAACTGGAAATCTATACTTATAGGGACAGACCTATGGATATCTGGGTAAGGGAAAAATTTAAGATTGAAGACCGAGATAGGTTTTGGCATTATATTGTATCCAGTTCAAGGATGTGTGGAATTCACCCGTACACCATAGAAGATGGACAAGTACAGACTGATTTGTCCACTGAAACTGGGGAGAAACATCAGTATACAAACATTGCCTTCGCGCTAATTCATTGGTGTTTTGTTGCAGACTATCCCGACTATAAATACCAACTAGTAACTGCTATTATTCGCGATGAGTTGGCACTTAAGGGTCTTCGTGTTGTAACTAGCGATAAAAATATAGTTGGACCACTTTTTACTCCGGCACACATATTCTTGGGAGTTAAGCCAGATGAGATCAAACTTAACCGAATCAAGTATGCTTATGAATTTCCGCTTTATTGGTTTAATATGAAGCAATTGGTACAACTTTTAGAAAAGCTTATTGAGGAGGGTAAACTATCTGAAGAAAGTCTGTTTAAATATATCGGGTCAAGAGATGTGACCAGTCCTGATGCCATGAGAAAGTTCGGTTCTCTTCTCTCAGTAGACGGGCCGATTGTTGGCTCAAGTTTAAATGGTAGCAAGTTGCGAGAGTTGGTGGATGAATTTATTGAGGAACGGCCAAGCCTTAAGATTACCGACGGTCAAGCTTGGAATGAAGCAAACCTGAAGACTCTAACTGCTGCCGGAATTTTTGTTTAAAAGGGCTTTGCCCTTTTTTATTAGCCAATTATGAACACAAAAGAGAAAATCATCCAATTATTGAATTATGCCATAAACGCTCCCTCTGGAGGCAATTCTCAGCCTTGGACTTTTAAAATATCAGACAACAAGTTAACCATATTATCTCATCCGGAAAAGGACAATCCTGTTCTTAATTTTCGTTTTCGCGGGACACTAATCGCACAGGGCGCTTTAATTGAAAACATTATAATTGCAGCCTCTCACTATGATCTTGAAGCTATGGTCAACATAGCTAGCGATCCGAATGATCAGGCTATTGCTCAGATAACCTTCAACGACTTTCAGGTTTCACCTGATCCATTGTATTCATCTATCCCCAAAAGGTTTACAAACAGGAAACAATATAGAGATAAAATTATTCCTAAAGAGATACTTACGGACATCTTCAATATGGCAAATGTACTAGGTGGTTCAATGGTTAATACTTTTTTTATTGGCGATAAGAATAAAATGGCTATTGCCGGCAAGGCAGCTAGCAATAACGAGATTGTTATGCTGGAGAACAAAGTATTACATAACCTTTTTTTTAAAGAAGTAATCTGGAATTCTTATGAGGAAAAAATAAAAGGCGGATCTGGTCTTTATATAAAGACCCTGGAGTTAAAAAAACCTCAAGAAATAGTATTTCGTATTATCAGGCATTGGCCGATGATGGCTATTTTAAAAAAAATAGGTTTGGCAAAATTTATTGCCTCTGAAAATGCTAAAATATATGAGACCGGAGGGGCTATGGGGGCCATCTCAGTTAACGGGGACAGTCACGAAAACTTTATTATGGCCGGTAGGGTATTGGAAAGAATTTGGCTAAGCTGCGCAAAAGAAGGTATAAATTTACAGTTAATGACCGGGATATTGTTTATGTGGCAGAAGATAATGGCCGGTGAGACTGAAATCTTTTCAGCTAGTGAAGTCAGCTTAATTAAGACGTCGTATGAACAAATTTCGTCTGCGTTTAATATTAAGGATGGTATAATTACTTTAATGTTCAGGGTCGGTTATTCAGAAAATCCAAGCGCTTTTTCATATAAAAAAGAACCTATAATAATCAGCAGTTAATCAACCAATGCTTCAATTTGACGCTATAAAGTTATCATTATCTTCCATAGAAGTAATCGTTCTAGTGATAACAATTATTATTGACCTGTTTTTGGCTATTATTGTTTATCGCAGTGATAATAAAAATGCCACTAATAAAATATTTGCACTTTTAAGTTTCTTTACTGTCTTATGGTTGTTAGTTTCATATATTATTCGCATATCGCCGTTTTCTCTATCACAAACTGCAACTCTAGTACTGGGTCGTTTGGGTATATTTTTTGCTGCTCCCATGAGCGCTTTGTTTTTGTTGTTAGCGCATACATTACCGAGTAAAAGCTTAAGGATGAGTTGGGGTAAATTTTGGGCAATAATATTTATTACAGTATTAATGATGGTTTTAAATATTTCTCCTTACGCCTTTACCACTGTAAAAGTTGATGGCGGAACCATTGAACCACAACCTGGCTTGGGGTTAATTCCGTTTGCCATATTTTCTACACTTTTTAGCGTGGCCGCGATATATTTTTTTATTTCCAGATTAAGAAAAACAATAGGGACAGAAAAACAACAGATACGACTAGTTTTAGTCGGGATGCTAATTATGCTGAGTTTGATAATTGTCACCGTTCTGGTTCCTATTTTAATTAGCAAATCTGCTTTGCTATTACCGCTAACCCCAATTTATACTCTGATTTTTCTAGGTCTGACAGCTTATGCCATTGTTAAACATCACTTGTTTAAGATGAAGGTTATTGCAACAGAGGCTCTCACCGTCTTAATGTGGGTCATACTTTTTTCTAAAATTATCGTGGCTAAATCTTTTACGGAAGGCTTAACTGATGGGTTTATATTTGTTGCCACTTTGGCGTTTGGAATAATTCTTATTAGAAGTGTGCGACAGGAGGTTGAACAAAGAGAGAAATTAGAAATACTCAGCAAGCAACTTGGCGAAGCCAATGAAAAACTTAAGGAATTAGATCGTCTTAAGTCACAGTTTCTATCTTTTGCTTCTCATCAAATTAAGACTCCCTTGGCGGCGATTAAGGGGTTTGCCAGTTTGATTTGCGACGGTTCTTATGGCGAGTGTCCGCCTAAAGTAAGCGAAACTTCCCACAAAATAGAGGAAGCGGCCAACAGGATGATCAGTTTGGTTAACGAATTTTTGGATTTAAGAAAAATAGAGGAAGGGAAAATGACTTATACCTTTGAAAAGATTGACGGAGTCAAAATGGTAAATGATGTTGTTGAAGAATTAAAACCGTTGGCCCAAGTTAAAAAATTAGATTTGACCTTTGAATCGGAAATTGAATCGGGGCAAATTAATGCCGATGCTCAACGATTAAGGCAAGTATTTCAGAACTTGATTGAAAATGCCATTAAATATACTGACAGCGGTTTTGTGAAAGTTAATATTAAATCCAACAACGGAAGTTTTATTTTTTCAGTTTCTGATTCAGGTCATGGTATGGAAAAAGAACTTTTATCTGGTCTCTTTGAAGAATTTAAAAGAGCCGGCAGTAGTGATATTAAAAGAATTGAAGGCGCAGGATTGGGTCTCTTCATCGCTAAACAAATTGTTCTTGGTCACAAGGGTGAAATCTGGGCTGAATCGGACGGTCTAAATAAGGGTAGCAAGTTTTTTGTAAAAATCCCTTGGGTGTAATTTCCCATCTCTTGTTTTCCTAAACAAACCACTCAGCCCCTAAGCCATCTTCGACACGCCTCCGGCTCCTCGGCCCTCTTCCGGAGCTGCCTCGTCGCCTCAGCTATGTTCGCCCGGAAATTGTCCGATGGTGGGCTACCGCCCAATATTATACCATCGTCCAATTTCGGGGTCTCAAATGTCTCAGATTGGCTTAGGGCTTCGCTTTACTGTTCTGGCTCAAAGGATGATTCAAAATGAGGAGGGCTATGCCAGAAAATAGTTACTTGTTTTTGCTGGAGATGTGAAACAAGATTCTATCCTCGTCACCTCAAATACATGCCTCTTTTTGTGAATATTCCCCTACCTATCGGGGGGGGGTGAATCAATACTCTTATTATAAAACAGAATAGAAAAAACTGATTTTTTGACCTAATAATAAAATTATGTTATCATGTACACGGTTTTAGGTTCGTTTACAAGGAGAAATTTGCATGACAAACCCTGTTAGACTTGGCTTTATTGGCTGTGGTGGACATTCGGGAAGACATGCCGATGTTGTCTTAAAAATGTCTCGAGATTATCAAATTACTGGTGCTTTTGATTTAAAGCGTGATATCGTAGATGACTTTATAAAATCGCGAAGGGCTTACCCCTGTTACGCTGAAAATCGTGACTTGAAAAAGTTTTTAGCGATATCTGAAATAGAGGCGGTTCTGATAGGCACACCGCACAGATTTCATCTAGAGCAGGCTGAAGCCGCTGTAAAAGCTGGCAAGCATGTTCTTTGTGAAAAGCCCCTTTGGGAAGGGTCGGGGGGTGAAAAAAAATTTAGACGAATCCTAAGGGAAGCAGCAGATAGAAATCTGGTATTCTCTAGCTGTCATTTGAGACGTTATGAGAAAGAATACATGTATGTAAAAGAACATATCATTGAATACTTTGAAAGATTTGGTCGTGCTCTAGAAGTTCGATTTCAGTTCTTCTATCACGAACCTAGCACTAGCTGGAAGATGAAGGATTCATTACTGCTTGACCATATGAATCATGAAATAGATTTGGTTCATTTCTTGTTTGGGTACAGCCCCACTCATTTCTGGAGAATTTCCCATAGCTTTGACGAATATCGAGTGGCTGGCAAAACCGAGAGCGGTCTGGCAATCTGGTTTACTGGCTATCGCAGACTCAAGACCCATACATTCCGCAATGAGCTGGAACTAATATTCGAGGGAGGTAGGGTTAGAACAGAAGTTGTGTTGAATAGTTCTACTGGAATGGTTCGCTCGCTTGTTTCTGAGGTCTCATTTGAAGACGATAGTGAAACCGTCACCCGATTCCGTGCACACTCATATGACGATGCACTAGTCGGAGTTATGACCAATTTTGCTGAAGCAATTCGTGGTACTGATGAGTGCTATCTTACAGCTCAAGACCTTCTCGGCAATACGACTATCTGTAATGATTTAGTCGCAAGTGAATACGGGAATATCTGAAAGGAGGAATGATGTCTGAACTTTCCCCAACCAAATTAATTGAGAAGATTGTTAGAGCCAAAGTAAAACTAGAGAACTCCAAGATGAATCACAAGGATAGCTGTCCTGTTGAAAGTGACCCAGAAGGATATGCTCCCTGTAATTGTGGAGCTTCCAAAACAAATGGGGCTATCGATGCCGCTATCAGAGAACTGAATATTGATTAACTAAGACTTAGGAGTCTTGCGCCGACCAAGGGGTCGGCTTTTTATTTTTTCTAAAAACCCTCATAAAACAAGGGTTTTCTCATTTTTGCTGCTGGGTAGGTTGAGCGGGTTACAATTTGTTAACTACAACATTACTTACAGTAGTTTTTTAAACTCTTGATCGGTGAGACCGGCATCACGGATAATTCCCTTAAGAGTATATGGATTTAGTCTGTTGTGACGAGGAATAATAATTTTTCTTTTGCCATTAGTCATGCCCATGTGTTTTGTGCCGATATTTCTAGAGATCCAAAAACCAATCTTTTGGAAAACTTTAACTGCTCTTTCGGCGGGGATATCTGTGAAAAGCATGCTTTATGGAATGGCAACTTCCACCTCTTGTATTTCCGAGTTTCTTAGTTCCTCTTTTTCCATCTCAAGATAAGTAGAAATAGCGTCTTTAATATTTATTAGTGCTTCTTTTTTTGTATCACCTTGACTATGACATCCCGGTAGGACGGGTACGTGAACATTGTAGCCGTATTTGCTTTTATGAAGTAATATCATGTATTTCATGATAAAATTATAGCATGACTGAATAATGAATTCAATGAGTGTTCGGTTAATCATGCGAGGTAGGTTGAGTAGGTTACAACTTATCTTACGGCTCAATTAAAATGTAGGAATTGATCAATCTTTGCTGACGCAGTTCGTTTGTTCAAGTTCAAGGCAGAATTGAGCATTAAAACGAGACGTACTTTTAGCTACGGCGAGTTTTAAGCGGAAATTCTAACGCAGAAATTGAGTAAACTCGCTTGCCGTCGGCTTAAAGTTCTTATTAAGCCAGGCGAACCGAACAAGTCAGTTAGAAATATTTGAGGACTCCTTGAAGAACGTGGAAGGGTCGGAGAACATCAAAGCGACTGATAACACCGATGACTTTTTTGTCTTTATCTACAACTGGAATCGGGTTGACTCGGTGGTGGTCTTTGAATAGCTTGATAACTTGATCATAAGGCACATCCGAAGTAATAGTAATGGGGTCTTTGTTCATGATGTCAGATACTTTCAAATTCAGTATTTCTTCTTGAAAGTGAGCCTCTTCTTTTCTAAATTCGGGAAGATTACGTAAAACTATCTGAAGTGTCGGCAAATGCACAGCCGAGGTTTTGTTAATTAAGTCATATTCGGTAACAAGACCAATAAGATGGTTTTGGTCGTCTATAACCGGAACCCCGTCAAAATTGTGTTCAGCTAGAATTTTGGCTACATCAAGAAGGGGAGTGTCCGGTTTAACCGAAACAACCTCTTGGGTCATGATGTCTTTAGCCAGAACTTTGCTTAAGGATTCTTTATCCATATTATTTTTTAATGCTGTGACTTAGTATGTTTAACGGCCGCAGAACGTCATAACGGCTAATAACCCCAATAACCTTATTTTGGTCGTCTATAATTGGAATGGGGTTAACTCGATGATGGTCTTTGAATGTCTGTATAACTTCTTCATAAGTGGCGTCTCCTTTTAAAGTTAGCGGTTCGGGATTCATGACTTCTTTTACTGTTAATTCAGATAAATTTTCTGTTTTGCCGTCGTTTTTTGATTTGATGTCGCTAAGGATCTGTTTGATAAAGTCGATATTTATAGGAGAGGTTTTGGTGATTAGGTCATATTCAGTCAGAATACCTATAAGTTGTCCTGATTCATCAACCACCGGAATACCATCAAGGTTGCGATCACTAATTATTTTGGCCGCTTCAAGGACGGGGGTATTTGGAGAAACCGAAACCACGTTTTTGTTCATTATCTCGCTGGCCAGAACCTTTTTTGTTTTTTGTTCAGTCATTTATTAATAAATTTAAGGATATTATTATTGTAACACAGAAGTGTTGGTGTGTGTAAATACCACCCTTGTTATGGTATTATATCATTATAATATGGCCGATTCTCAAAAGCTTATTTTAATTATAGACGACGATCCTGATTTTCGTGAAATTATGGCGACTAAACTAAAAAGTTCTGGGTTTAAGGTTGAACAGGCAAGTGATGGCATGTCAGGTTTAGAAATAGTCAAAAAAATAAAGCCGGACTTAGTTTTGCTTGATGTTAGAATGCCGCGGATGAGCGGTGTCCAAACTTTGGCTAAAATTAAATCTAATCCTGATATTTCGGGATTGAAGGTGATTTTTCTTACCAATCTAGGAGAGATTGAACAGGAGGATGCTTGGGTTGATGACCGTTTTGCCAAGGATGCCGGGGCATTGGGCCACATCAAAAAAACAGATGACTTGGATAAAATAGTCGGTAGGGTTAGCCAGGAGTTATCTTCATAAATATGGCCATCACTAAAACAAGATCTCAAAACTTAGGAATCATACTCATTGTTGAAGACAATATTTTTATGTCAGAACTTTTGGCTGAAAAAATATCCAACTCTGGTTACGAGGCAATAAGCGCTTATGACGGCGAAGAAGCTCTTGAAAAAATAGAAAAAAACAAACCATCCTTGATCCTTCTTGATCTTCCTCTTTCGGGAAATTTAAGCGGTCTTGATTTAATTAGCCAAATCAGAAAAACATACAGCAAGGCTCAAATGCCGATAGTCGCCATGTTTAATTTGGCCGATCCCAAAAATATTGAACAAAGTCTCAAGCTGGGAGCCAATTATTACATAGTTAAAGCCCACGTAAACACAGAAGAAATTGTTTCTAAGGTAACTGAAATTCTAAAAAGCAAGAACAAAGAAATTCCTATTGAAAAAATTCCTGAAACCTCTGAATCTGAAATAGGAGAAATTCCCCAAGCTCCAAAAACCGAAAAGGTCAAAGTAGAAATTCCGATTGAAGCGCCTAAGAAAACAAAAGAGAAGATAGATAAGATGCTAACTTTGCCGGAAGGAGAAATACCCATAATCGGTTTGGTGGATAATATGATGGAGTATGCCTACCTTGCTCGTTCTTCCGACATTCATCTAGAACCAATGGAGGATAAATTGGTGGCCAGATTTAGAGTTGACGGTATTCTTCATGATGTGTTTAATTTTCCCAAAGGAATTCAGTCTGGGGTTATTACTAGAATAAAAGTTCTTGGCGGTATTAGGACCGATGAGCATCAAGCTGCTCAAGACGGACGTTTCAGGATCGCCTTAACTAATCCACCCAGCCAGTTTGATGTTAGAGTTTCTATTATTCCAACCTATTTCGGAGAAAACGCCATTTTGAGACTATTAGCCGAGCAAACCAAAATTAAAAAAATTGATGACCTTGCTTTTACTGCCGCCGACAAAGATAAAATTCATCGGGCTACTCAAAGACCGCATGGTATGATTTTGGCTACCGGACCAACCGGTTCTGGTAAGACGACTACTCTTTATACCATTTTGAAAGAGGTCAACACTAGAGAGGTGTCCGTTATTACCATTGAAGATCCGATAGAATATTCACTTGAGGGTATTGACCAGATTCAGGTTAACTCAAGAACTGGATTAACTTTTGCGGCTGGCTTAAGATCAATTCTTCGCCAAGATCCTAATATTATCATGGTTGGAGAAATTCGTGACCAGGAGACTGCTTCAATTGCGGTAAATGCCGCTTTAACCGGCCACAAGCTCTTATCCACCATCCATACTAACGATGCTGCTACTACACTACCTAGGCTTTTAGATATGGGCATAGAACCCTTTTTGGTAGCTTCAACTATTAATATAGCTATAGGCCAAAGATTGGTAAGAATGATTTGCCCACATTGTAAAACCAAGAAAAAACTCACTGATGCCGAGTTTGATCATCTTAAAGATATCTTACCTCCCGAAGTAATAGATAGTCATAGGGATTTTTATTATGGCAAGGGGTGTTCAGAGTGTGGTGATTCAGGTTATTTTGATCGCATGGGGCTTTACGAGGTTTTAGAAATAAACGATTTCATTCGTGAAGCTATAATGCGTCGAGCGGATGCCGGAGAAGTAAAGAAGATTGCCATTAAGAATGGAATGGTGCCATTGCTTGAGGACGGTTTTCAGAAAGCTCTTAAGGGTTTTACCACGATTGAAGAAATATTGAGAGTGGTTAATGAATAATATGAAATTTAGCTTAGACAATTTATTTTTCCGTCTTTCAGTCAAAGAAAAAATGCTTTTTGCTCGCAACCTTGAAGTAATGATACGTTCGGGTATGCAGATTTTACAGAGCTTAGAAGTTTTGAGGAAACAAACAAAATCCGGGGCGTTTAATAAAATATTTGACCAACTTATTTCTGACATTAAAAACGGTCATTTCTTGTCGTCTGGTCTTGAAAGATACCGTAACGTGTTTGGAGATTTTTTCATTAACCTTATTAGGGTTGGAGAGGCCTCCGGAACATTAAGCGAGAATTTAAAATATTTATATGAAGAATTAAAGAAAAAAGATGAACTCCAAAAAAAAGTAAAAGGAGCTATGGCTTATCCGGCGATTATCTTTATGGCCACCGTCGGGATAACGTCTATCATGATATTTTTTATTTTCCCGAAGATACTCCCAGTTCTCACCAGTATTAATGTAGAATTGCCATTTGTCACCCGAGCATTTATTGCCATCTCCCAATTTCTTATTAAATACGGCATTTATGTCGGTGCTGGTATGGTCGGCTTAATTATTTTTATTTGGCTTATCCTCAAAATTCCAAAGGTAAGATTTGCCTGGCATGACACATTAATATCAATGCCGATGGTCGGGGATATGGTCCGCTCCGTTAATATAATAAGTTTTGCCAGAACATTGGGTCTTTTGTTGAGGGCCGGGATTAAGATCGTTGAAGCTCTGGAGATAACTGCCAATACTCTTTCCAACCTTGTTTATAAAAAAGAAATAATGAAAGTGGCGGAAGGAGTAAGAAAAGGCGACCCAATGTCTAAATATTTTGTTCAAAACCAGAAACTTTTTCCACCGATATTTTCCCAGATGGTTTCAGTCGGAGAAAATACCGGTAAACTTGATGAATCAATTCTTTTCTTAGCCGAGTATTATGAAACTGAATTAGATGAATCAACTAAAAATCTATCAACTTTCCTGGAACCGATAATGCTTCTAGTTATGGGAGTTATCGTGGCTTTTGTGGCCTTAGCGATAATTACGCCGATATATAAGATAACCCAAACACTTGGCAGATAATACTATTAGGAATTATGAGAAACGGTTTTACTCTAATTGAAACCCTTATTGCTATAGCCATTTTTGCCATTGTTGCCGGCGGAACTTATTTTGCCTATTTAAATGTCCTAGATATTACTATTGCCGCCCAATTAAATTCTGTCGGCTTAACTGTAATTGGCAATGAACTGGAAATAATAAGGAATATTCAATACGACAGCGTCGGGGTTCAGGGTGGTGCGCCAACGGGCATTCTTTTAGCTGAGAAAAATATAAACTTTTCCGGGTTTGAATTTGTATTAAAAACCACGGTTAGGAACATTGATGATCCTTTTGACGGAGTTTTGGGCGGCGTGCCGAATGATCTTGCCCCGGCCGATTTTAAGTTAGTTGAACTTAACTTGACCTGTTTAAGCTGTGGTCGTTTTATTCCAATTACTTCCACAACCAGAGTGGCACCGGCTAACCTGGAAAGTTCCTCAAAGAACGGCAACATATTCGTGCATGTTTTGGATGCTTCCGGTAAGCCAATATCCGGGGTTGATGTAGAGGTTGTTAATACAGCAGTTAATCCGCCGATTAATATCAGCGATATTACCGGCAATAATGGCCAGCTTCAGTTGGTTGATATTGCCACAAGCTCATTAGCTTATGAAATAGCTGTATCTAAAGCTGGATATTCATCGGATCAAACTTACCAATCCGGAGATCCTGATAACCCGAATCCGATTAAGCCGCACGCTACGGTTGTTAGCCAACAATTGACCGAAATCTACTTTTCTATTGACCGTTTAAGCACCCAAAACCTTACAACTCAAGATAAATTTTGTCAGGCAATACCGGATATTAACTTTAACCAGCAGGGGAGCAAGCTTATCGGCACAGAACCTGATATTCTCAAATATTCTGTAAGCGACCAAACTGATTTAAACGGAATAAAAACAAATGCCAGCATAGAATGGGATAACTATACTCTTACGAATACAGATCCAAATTATAGTCTTGCCGGGACATCTTTGTTGTCACCATTTAATGTCAACCCAAATACAAACTATAATATTAAGTGGTTGATGGAGCCAACAAATGGTTCTTCTTTAATGGTGGCAGTTCAAGATGGCGGCGAGCAGTTTATAAGTGATGCAGATATCAGCTTAACTAAAACCGGGTTTAATGAAATGAAAACATCGGGTCATAATATTTTTTCCCAGACTGATTGGTCCGGCAGCCAATTTAGTCAAAAAAGTGCCAACATAGACACATCTAGTCCTGCCGGAGAAATTCATCTTACCGATCTTGGTGGCGGTAAATATGCTTCTTTAAGTTTGGAATGGATTGAATCAAACACCTTTGACTTGGGTGTTCCCGCCAGTTTTTACAATTTAAGCTGGAACCCAACTGGCCAGCCAGCCCAATCAGGGCCGGATAGTTTGAAGTTTCAAATAGCGGCCAACAATGACAATCTTACTTGGAATTATATAGGTCCCGATGGAAGCACGGCGACTTATTATACTAATCCAGATTCTGCTATTTTCAGCGGCCACAATGGGAATAGATATTTTCGTTATAAAGCTTATTTAATAACTGAGGATGATGGATTTACTCCTAAACTTGAGGATGTCACTATTGAGTTTTCATCTTCTTGCCTTCCGTCCGGCCAGTCTTTTTTTTCCGGTTTGGCTGACGACTCCTATACCTTAACTATTGAAAAACCAGGCTTTCAGAATTACACGGCACCAATTAATATTGTCGGTGGTTGGCAAGAACACCGGGCAATACTTTTACCATGAGAGGGTTTACCTTAATTGAAATTCTAATTTCTATAACTATCTTATCCGGCATTGTTTTTATTGTGGGTATGTTTGGACTAGATATTTTTAATTTTCAGATATTTTTAGGCGATGCTTTTACAATACAGCAAGAAATAAGTCTCACCCTAACCAATATGGGGATAGAGGTAAGGTCAATTGGACCTTCGGCTAATGGCAGCTATCCGATTGAATCAGCTTCTGACTCGTCTATCGTTTTTTACAGCGATATTGACGGCGATACTATTTTTGAAAGAGTTAGATATTTTGTGTCAGGAGGATATTTAAAAAGAGGCATCATAGAGCCGGTTGGCAGTCCGGCAAATTATCCCTTGGAAAACGAAAAAGTAAAAGACCTGACGGCCAATGTTATTTTACCTCCCATAAGTAGTCAATCTTTATTTATATATTACGGCTTAAATTATGATGGCAGCCAGAATCCTTTGTCGGCGCCAGTAGATGTAAACCAAATAAGGCTAATTAAGGCGACTGTTACCGCTGATAGGACACCTCAAGACATAAAAAGCCGTTTGGAATATTCTTCAATGATGATGATAAGAAATTTAAGAAATGACCAATAATTTAAAATTCAATGAACGGGGACAACTTACTATTATTGTTTTACTCTTTGGTTCATTGGCCATCGTGGTTTTAGCCGGCTTAATTCTTTGGGTTGATTCAAATTTAAGGGCTGCCCAACGGACTATCCATCGAGATTTGGCCTTTAGAATTGCTGAAGCTGGTATTGAGTACTATCGTTGGCATTTGGCTCACGCGCCCTTGGACTATCAAGATGGGACTGGCCAGCTGGGGCCATATGTTCATGATTTTTACGATAAACTAGGCAATAAAATCGGCGAGTTTGAGTTAGATATTATTCAGCCACTGATTGGTGTAACAGTGGTCACTGTAAGATCCACTGGAAGAATTGAAGGTGTTTCCGGATTAGAAAAAACAATTGAAGTCAAAATGGCTAAGCCGTCATTTGCTAAGTATGCCGCTGTTTTAAACGATAATGTTAGGTTTGGTCCTGGAACAGAAGTCTTTGGTCAGATTCACTCAAACGGTGGTATTAGATTTGACGGACTTGCCCATAATATTGTTACTAGTGCCAAAGATAAGTATGACGATCCCGATCATTCCGGTAGCAATGAGTTCGGGGTTCATACCCACATTGCTCCAACAGATCCATTACCGCCGGCAGCTGTGCCGTCACGGCCTGATGTATTCATGGCTGGTAGGCAGCTTTCTGTGCCAGTCGTTGACTTTAACGGGATTACCGAAGCTTTGTCAGAAATTAAAGCCGATGCTCAAGCCAGTGGCAGTTATTTTGGACCTTCGGGAGATGACGGTTATGAGGTCGTGTTAAAAACGAATGACACTTTTGATATTTATAGAGTGAATTCTTTAGTAAATCCTCCAAGCGGCTGCACCAACTATTTAAGCCAAAGCGGATGGGGAACCTGGAGTATTAACACCAAGACTTTTATCGGCAATTATCCTATTCCGACTAATGGCTTGATATTTACCGAGGATAACGTTTGGATCAAAGGGACGATAGATACGGCCAGGGTTACCATAGCTTCGGGCAGATTTCCTGATAATCCGACTACTCGGAGCAGTATAGCTGTAACCAGTGACATTTTGTATACAAATTACGACGGGCAGGATGTTGTAAGCTTGATTGCCCAGAATAATTTAAATATTGGCATGATAAGCGGCACTGATTTACGCATTGACGCGGCTTTGATAGCCCAGAACGGCAAAGTGGGCAGATATTATTATCGTCCTCCTGGTGGCGGATCAAATAGATGCTCGCCACACCACACCAAAAATTCTATAACTTCTTATGGAATGATTGCTTCCTATGTGCGATATGGGTTTGCTTATACCGATGGCAATGGTTATCAATTAAGGAATCTTCTCTATGACAGTGATCTGCTTTATGGTCCTCCGCCAAGTTTTCCCCTAACTTCTGATTATTATGAGCAAATCTTCTGGAGCGAGGTTAAATAATGCTTGTGTTGATAAGTAGTTTTTAACACAAAAGTTTTAAGTGTTAAAATATAAAAAAGGTCGATTATCTGCTCCAAAGCGCTTGGGCGGATAAAATTAAATATTTTAAACTTTTTAATTTACCAAATAATTATGAAAAAAATTGCTAAACAAAGCGGTTTTACGCTCATTGAAATTTTAGTCGTTATCGGTATCATTGCTATTTTGGCGGCTGTAGTTATCGTTGCTTTAAACCCAGCGAGACAATTCGCTCAGGCCAGAAACACTCAACGTTCTTCAAATGTTAACACCATCTTGAATGCTGTTACTCAAAGGATGGTTGATAATAGGGGGGTTTGGAGTTCAAGTTGTCCTGGGCCAGTAACTGTTGATCTTCCTTCTTCAGCAGAGGTTATTGGCGATGGAACCGGCGGTACTATTAATTTGGAGGTCTGTGTTTCGCCAACTTATGTCATATCAATTCCATTTGATCCATCAGTGGGAACTGTTGCTTCAACTGGTTATCATATTTGGCAGGACACTGATGGCAGAATCCATGTCAGGGCTCCTGTGGCTGAACTTGGAGAAATAATCGAAGTAGCAAGATAAATTCTAAGAATAACGATTATAACATAAAACCCCGTAAGGGGTTTTATGTTATAATCTAAATAGTGAAAAAAAGACTCATCATTCAATCAGCACTCTTGTTTTTATTGCCTCTTTTTATTTTTGCTCAGGGGGTTAACTATTTTGAATTTAATCCTGACTATTTCAAAACCAAGTCTCTAAACGTTTCTTCTGGTGGACTTTTATACGAGATTTTTCTTCCGGCTAATGAATTCTTGGGCGGAGCTGACTTCTGGTTTGATAATGCCGGTAGTTCTGGTTTGGCAATTTTTGAACTTCGTGACCAGAATAACAACTTAATAACGTCAAAAAATATAACTATTCCCCACATTGACCCTGTTTCTGGCGGTCAAAGAGTTCATGTTGGCTGGAATTCCCAAGTTCCGGTTGTAAGCAATGATAAATACAGGATAAAGATTTCAAGTGCCTTGCCACAACTTCAAATATATTACGCTGACAGGATAAAGTTTCTTGGCCACAATGAACCACATATCTCAGATTATATAAATGGCGCAGCGGAAGTTAATGGAGAAGAACAGCAATTCAGTTTTAAATATGCCCTTTATGAATCAAACGAATCATCAGTCCCATTAATTTCAAACATAGCGTGGGCCGTAATCTCAGAAAATCAGATGAGAATTGACTTTAATACCAACGAGCCGGTTGATTTTAGAATTGAATATGGCTTATCCGGTCAAGACTATAGCCAAACTACTAATTGGACCGGAGAATACCAATTTTGCTCCGAAGGAGTGGCGACATGCAATCTTTTTGTTAATGTGATTCCTAATACCGCTTATCAATACACATTGACCGTTAATGATTCTTGGGGCAACCAAAACCAGGTAAACGGGACATTTGAATCTGGCCAAATCCAAACTCCTTCGCCAACCGGGGAACCGACACTAACCTTAACTCCAACACCAACAACTTCACTGACACCGACTCCGAGCGATACAACCCCGCCAACTTCAAGTCCGACTCCCTTACCGGCGGATAATATACCGCCGGCTATTTCTAATTTGAGAGTCGTGTTACTGACTGATACATCAGTTGAAATTGCCTGGACAACCAACGAGGTGGCTAATTCCCATCTTTTAATAAGTACCCCCTTTCTGATAACTATTACTGATAAATCTGACCCAACAATGGAACTTGAACATTTATTAAAAATTAATGGCGGTTTAGGGGCTAATGTTGCGTATGTAGCTACCGTAACCTCTATTGACCAGGGGAGTAATAAGTCTCAGTCCAAAATCAGCTTTACCACTCTTCCACCAATAATATCCAGTAATTTATCATCACCTACACCAGAACCATCAAACCAATCAAATCAACAATCAAATCAGGTGACACCATCTTCTTTCACCTCTGGCGGGCTAGTTCAGTGGGATCAGTCTTCTGGTGGTGGCGGTGGAGTTGCCAGGGATGGTTACAGAGTGGATATTTTTGACCAAGAAGGTCATTTAGTAAAAACAGTTAATGTTTCCGCCGGTTCTTACGATACCGGTTCACTTGGTCTTGAAAAAGGAGATTATAATGTAATAGTTTATGCCAACAAAGGAGAGGGAGTGTTTGAGAAAATTGACCAACCGGTAACGCTGGAAGTAAAAAGTTTTTGGCAAAGGTTATTAGGTTTTTGGCCAGTTTTAATTTTAGCATTAGCTGGTATCGGATATGTTTTCTGGAAAAATTACAAATCTAAAAACAAAACTTCTCAAAACATAAAGCCAGTGTTACCATAGCTCTGTGAATATTCAGGTTCTCTATGAAGATAATCACGTCATCGCTGTATATAAACCAGCTGGTGTTTTAGTTCAACAAGATGAGACAAAAGGCAGGGTTTTAACGGATGAGGTCAAGAAGTACCTAAAAGATAAACATAAAAAACAAGGAAATGTTTTTTTGGGAATGGTTCACCGGTTAGACAGGAATGTTTCCGGGATTGTTTTGTTTGGTAAAACCTCCAAGGGCGCATCACGGTTGTCTGAACAATTTCGCAGTCGTGAAATTAAAAAAATATACCATGCCGTTGTGGAAGGTGAGCTTGCTCCTAAAAACGGCAAACTAATCCATTTTTCCAAAAAAGACGAAGAGCGTAGGGTTGCTGTTATTTCCGATTCGCCACAAGACGGTTATGATCAACTGGAGCTTGATTACGAAGTGGTGAGATCAAATAAATATCATTCTTTAGTAAAAATAAATTTAAAAACCGGACGATTCCACCAGATTCGGGCTCAGTTTTCAGCTATTGGTCATCCTGTAGTAGGGGATATTAAGTATAGCGACAAGAGACAAGCGACAAGCCGCCATGGGCGAGCCTCGCCAAAGGTGGGAGACAAGAAAATAATGAGTGGAGGGATTGCTCTTTGCGCAACGGAGGTAGAATTTAAAACAGCGACAACTGATGAGATTAAAAATATAAAAATTGATTATCCTAAGGAGTGGTCAAACTATTTCAATTAATTTGGAAAAGTATTATCATTTAGCCAGCTCATTTCTATAGTTGACCGAGCTTAGCTCGGTTTAGGTGGGAAATGAAGATTTGGTGTTATTTTTTTCACCGGTCAAAATGGCGGGAAGTAATGACCAATCGTATTTATGACTGGGAAGACATAGCCAGTCTGTTCAAAAGGTTCAGAATGAACAGGGTAATATATTCCTGTCCTGAATGCGGATGCATCGTTTTCAAAACCAGTGTAAAATACAGCCAGCCGATTAAGTTTTATTGAATTCAAAAAGACCCGCAAGGGTCTTTTTGTTTTTGAAATGTGGAGATGGGCAGAGTTGAACCGCCATCCGAAATTTAATCAGATTATATTCTACAAGTTTAATCGGTTTGTTATTGCTCAGCTTTAAAACCGACAAAAGCACTGAGCCAGCATTCTAGCTTAATTTTCCATTTGCGGCTTAGAACACACCAAGACCCCGCAAACAGTATCTCGCTGATGGCGTCCTTTTCAACTAGCGAGAGTCATTGAGAGAACGGGAACTAAGCGAAAGCTAAAGCTCCTGAATAATTGTTTTTTGCAATTATAATTTTAGACGCTATTTAAGTGGATGTCTAAACCACTACTTGCATATAATTTGAAATGAACTTCGTCGAAGCCCGTCATCCCCAATAAATATATGATATCAAAAATTTCATTATTTGACAAGATTGGTTAAATAATTTAAAATATCAAACATTCTTGTTCTTTGGGAGGATGAACAATGAATTTGAGTAAGTTTTTGGTTAAACCTAGACACAAAGTTAATCTTAACAAATATGATCCAGGATTTACTGCCGGATGGGACAAAAAAGATGCTAGGGTTCAATTGGACGTTGACACCGAAACCTTAGCAAAGTTCCAAGACATGATGTTTGCCCAGAAACCAAGGATAGAAGGATTTTTGGCAATTTTCCAAGCCAGAGATGGAGCCGGCAAGGATTCAATTGCTGAAGCGGTGATGTCTAAAGTTCATCATGCCGGTTGTCATTTTACGCCGTTCGGAGTACCAACAGAAGAAGATTTAGACTATGGTTATCTACACCGCCATATGCTAACAGAACCAAAAAGGGGACATTTCAGTGTCTGGATTCGGTCTCATTTGGAGGAGGTTTTGATAGCCAAAATTCGTCCTGAAGTTTTAGCCAAGCAACATTTACCCAAAAGCTTAAAAGACGAACATATTTGGAAAAGACGTTATGAGGAAATAAGGAATTATCATCAGTATTTAGCTCAAAATGGATTTATTGTAGTTATAATTTTTCTCCATATTTCTCAAGAGGAACAGTGGAAGCAGTTGCACGAAAGAGTTGTTGATACGACAAAATACCACAAATCTTCCATTAAGGATGTTCATGAAAGGCAAATACTTTGGAATGAATATCAGAAAGCTGTTGAAAAAATGCTTTTTGAGTTAAGCACCAAGCACGCCCATGCTTATGTTGTTCCGGCCGATCATCGCTGGTTTGCTAAAATGCTTGTTGCCAGGATATTTGTGCAGGAGCTTGAAAAGTTGGATCTTTGTTATCCAAAACCCACGGGAGACAGAAAGAAAGAAATAGCAGAAACCAGAAGATTGCTTGAAGAAGAAAAAAAGAGCCATCGTAAATAAACGGTGGTTTTTAATTTTCTAGTCCTCTTTGTTTAGCCCTAGCAACATCCTTTTTCTTGATAGTCTCCCGCTTGTCATATTTTTTCTTACCCTTAGCTACTCCAACGAGGAGTTTTATTTTACTTTTCTTGTCGTAAAACTTAAGTGGAACAATGGTTAATCCTTGAGATTGAGATAAACCGAGCAATCTAGAAATTTCTTTTTTTGAAAGTAAAAGTTTGCGGTATCTTTGGGGATCGTAGTTTTGGGGAGTATTAACCGGCTGATAAGGGGAGATGGTGGCGCCGATGAGAAATGGCTCATTGTTTAATATTTTTACATAAGAACCCTTGATTGACGCTTTGCCGGTCTTAATCGCTTTAACTTCATGTCCTTCCAAAACAATCCCAGCCTCAATTGTTTCAAGGATTTCATAGTCAAAATTTACTCTTGGATTTGTCGCGTATTCTGGCATATTATTTGTAGAGACTATGGGTTCCTATATCTAAGAAAACAATGTCTTTGCCTAAGAATTCAAATATAATTCTGTAGTTTTTATCAATAGAAAACCCCCACAGTTTTTTGAGTTTACCATGGAGTTTGTGGGTCTTTAATCTTGGATCGTGAGGATTGTTTTTAAAAATTACTTCTTTCTTTTCCGCTTTCTTTTTTATCTGAACAGGTAAATTTTTATAGGAAATTCTGAATTGAGGGTGATAATGAATTGTCATTTTAACGGAGAGATGCTAGAGATTCTAGTATTGGTAACTTACCCTGTTTCTTAAGTTTTTTTACTTCTTTTGACCACCGTAAAACATCATCTTCGGTAAGAGATTTTTCTTTTAAAATCTTATCTAAATCTCGGCGAGGAAGAATAACTAATTCTTCATTGCCAGTAATTTCTTTGGGTATTGTAATAAACGCTGACATTTTCATATTTCCATAATACAAAAAATCTAACCTAAACGCAACATTGACCAGTACATGTGATTTGGTATAATCTCAAAGTTGTTTGAAAGTAAAAAGGTAGAAAACATGTCCAGAACACCGATACCTGATGGTCTGATTCACAAAGCTGAAGATGTGGAAGAAAATGGAAGATTATTTGATGCTTTCGTGTCTTTGGTGGAGCTTGATTCACCAGAATTACGACAAGTGGTGGCTGCAAATTTGTTAGAAAAAATAAGGTTGAAAATCATTGAAGATGGAGAATTCAAGCTACCACTTGGCTTGGTAGTCAGGAGAAGTTAAAAAATAAAGATCATTGGCGGGGACTTCGGTTCCCGCCTTTAAATTTGTGAAAAATAATTGACTAGCTTTTTGTGTATTGAAATTAACTCTGAGTTCCTATTCGTCCGAGTAAATTGAAAAAAAGACGCACGCCTGAGCTCGAGATTAGCCTAGAGCTAAGATTATTTTCTTTCAACTAGTTTAGTTTTGAGGTTGAGAGTTTCGTTTTTACGGAGGACGGTGAGTTCTATTTCATCACCGACGGTGCATTGTTGGATGATATCTTGGAGATCTTTGGTTTCGGTTAGTTTGTCGCCGTTTAAGGCGGTAATGATGTCGTTTTCTCTAACTCCGGCTTTGTGAGCGGGGGAGTCTGGAACAACGGCAACAGAACCGGGAACATGGTCGCGAACCACCAAAGCCCCATAATCAACCGGAAGAGAATATTTACTCTTGAGTTCGTTATTAAGCATTACATACTGAAGGCCGATGAATGGTTTGATAATTCTTCCGTGTTTAATAATATCTTCCAAATCTTGTTTAGCCCAGTTAATGGGAATTGAAAAACCAATATTTTGGGCGCCGTAAATTATAGCGGTGTTTATACCAACAACCTCACCATTTAAATCAATAAGTGGGCCGCCGGAGTTGCCTTGGTTGATAGCAACATCAGTTTGAAGAACGCCTCGCAAATGTTCCATTTCCCCACCTTGCCCCAAAGAAGCAGATATTTTTCTGGATAAACCGGATATGATTCCTTTTGAAACAGTGTTAGAAAACATTCCCAAGGCATTGCCGATAGCGATTACGGTTTGACCGGGTTCTAGTTTATTAGAGTTGCCAAGCTGGACGACCGGTAAACCTTTCGCTTGAATTTTGACAACAGCTATGTCGTTGATTGGATCCCTAGAAACTACTTTGCCTGAATATTCTTTCAAGTCGGTTGTAATAATGGTGTATTCAGCATCAGGATCAAAAACAACATGCTTATTGGTTAAGACAAGCCCGTCTGGATGTACGATGAAACCAGATCCTCCGCCAACTTTAACTTTTTCTGTTTGACTTGGATCAACATCGCCCTGGCCGGGCAGGCCATAAACAAAAGGGGCCATGAAGGGAACTCCATAAAGGCCCTTAACCTTGGGCATATGTTTTGATATAACAATACTGACGACTGAAGGTCCAACTTTTTTGACCGAATCTATTGTAAGTTTATCGTAATCTTGTGAATTCATATACTACGAATTACAAATAGAACTAATTTACAAATCTACAAATTCAGATTCTTTATTCGTAGATTGGTATATTTGGGAATATTGGTAATTTGTAGTTCTATTATGCGCCTAAAAGTAAATTTTTTCAATAGGGATACCGTTATTGTTGCCAAAGAATTGCTAGGCAAATATTTGTGTCGGAAAATAGGAAACAAGGTTGTGAGAGTAAAAATAACTGAAACAGAAGCTTATTGTGGGATTAAAGATAAAGCTTGCCATGCTTCAAAAGGATTAACGCCAAGAACAAAAATAATGTTTGGCCACCCAGGATACGCTTATGTTTATATGATTTATGGAATGTATTATTGCTTGAATTTAGTGACCAGAGAAGCGGGTTGTCCGGAAGCGGTGCTGATAAGGGGAGGTGAAAAACTAAATGGCTTGCGCCGTGGCGGCGAAGCCGCTTTACGGGGTCCAGGCAAGCTTTGTCTGGAATTAAAGATAGACAAAAAATTGAATGGAATGGATATTTTTAAAAGTAAAGAACTGTGGATAGAAAATGGAGAAAAAGTAAAACCGTCACAAATTAAAAAAGGCAAACGAATCGGGATTGATTATGCCGGCAAGTGGAAGGATAAACTCTGGCGGTTTTGGGTTAACCCCTTTAAATAGTGCAAAGCACTAACCGTCGCGGTTATTTAACGGGGTTGACCAACTTTGCTAGTTCCTCTAGAACTTAGTAATAATCAAATGTACTTTGACATAAGGGGGGCACAGTGGCTTTCACAAGAAGAATGGTGGCTCTGGATTCAAATACCGATAAGCTCGAATTTTTGATTACAAAAGGAATTTTTTTCTTGCTTGGCTATGTTGACCAGAGGATGGCTTCAGTTTTCGGCCTCGATGTTTTTTATATGCTGGCTACTGTTGAAGATAAAACAAGGCCGATCTGGATAATTATTGATTCACCTGGCGGTGAACTTACATCGGGTTTGGCCATTTACGATACTATTAGAATTCTGGTTAAATCGGGCAGAACCGTTAATATTCTGGCTATGGGAGACGTTTCATCAATGGCTGGTTGTATCATGCAAGCTGGTTCAAGGCGTTATGCTTTGCCCAGTACTCAATTTGGAGTTCATCAGGCTCGCATTGGCCCCAGCGATGAAAAAACTGAAGTTAATGAAATGAAAGATAATGCCAGAGAACTTGATAGATTAAATGATATTGTCTTAGGGCTAATTTCTGGTAGAACAGGTATGCCAATGAAAGAATTAAAGAGAAAATCAAAGAAAACCGACCTTAACCTTAACGCCCAGGAGGCATTAAGCTTTGGCCCTCATGGCTTAATTGACGAGATAACTGAAGTTCCCCCATTTCTGAGTATATTATAACGGCTTTAGGCCGTTTTTATTTTGTTACTCTAGGCCTTATAATTAGTACAGGTATTTTGACAATTGGAGGAGTAAGTATGTCCAGAACTCATTTATTTCGCGACTGGCTTTTTGACCTTCTGGTGGATTTTTTTGTTCATAGCGGCTGGAAAATTGTGATAAAGGATTTTCGGAACTCTAAAGATAGGAAGAGAAAGAATTACTTCGGTTTAACAGAATATGGCAGAAAAGTGATTTACTTAGACAAAAATCACTCAACGCCTAGAATTTTAATTCATGAGTTATGCCACTTTGCCTTCGAGGATTTATTAGACAAGATTTCCAAGGTTCAACCGCGATGTGTTATTAGGGAACTGAAGGGCAAAACCTATCGGCGCAAACGGGGGGAGTGGATCGAGATTAGGGTGCTGGAATTTGAGAAATTGTTCTTTGGTTCTTTGACTCAATATCAAATAAAGACATTGAGAGGTATCATCAGACTAGCTAAACGTGAATCAAAAAAATAATGGCCTTCGGGCCATTTTTATTTTGCCTGCTTTGGGGTATAGTTAGGTTATGAAATCTTGGCTTAGAGATAAAATAGAAGAGTTCTATCCTAACATTGACTTCGACATATTAATTCCGCCCTCCTTCGCTAGTCCTTCGCACAAGGCTTCGGAGGGCAAGCTAGACTTGGGGGATTATTCGGTTAACCTTGCTTTTGTGTTGGTAAAGAAAGAGAAGAAGAATCCAAAGGAAGTTGGAGAGGAACTCGTTGCTAAATTTTCAAAAGACAAAGAATTTCAGAAACGTTTTTCAAAAATTGAACTGGCCGGAGGGGGATTTATTAATTTTTATTTGAAAGATGATTATGTCAGGGAGCGGTTGGTAGAAATAAGTAAAGAAAAAGATTTTGGATACAATGATGAGATGAAGGGCAAGACAGTAATGGTTGAATATACTGATCCAAACCCATTTAAACTTTTTCATATCGGCCATTTGATGAGTAATACGATTGGCGAGGCAATCGCTAGATTATATGAAGCATCGGGAGCTAAAGTATGGCGAGTTAATTATCAGGGGGATGTCGGATTGCATGTGGCAAAAACTATCTGGGGAATGAATTCTCTTCCGGGCAGTAAAGACGGTGTAAATTATGCGCCTTCAGAAGAGGATAGTTTAGGCAAAAAAGTGGGGTATCTTGGTGAGATGTATGCTAAGGGGTCTTGGGCATACAGTAGCTTCAAAGAAGAAATAGAAAAAATTAATCAAAAAATTTATGACCGCTCAGACTCCAAAATAAATAAGTTATATGACTTGGGAAAAAAATGGAGTTTAGAATACTTTGAAGAAACATACAAACGGCTTGGCACTAAGTTTGATCATTACTTTTTTGAAAGCGAAACCGGCCCGAATGGTTTAAGCATTATTAATCAAAACAAAAAAATATTTACTGAAAGCGAAGGCGCTTTGATTTTTAAAGGAGAAGACTATGGAGTCCATAGCCGAGTTTTTATAAACTCAAAAGGATTGCCAACATATGAAGCAAAAGAGCTGGGTTTGAATAAAGAGAAATTTGATAAATATAATCCAGATTTATCCATTATTATTACCGGTAACGAAATTAATGACTATTTTAAAGTTCTTCTAAAAGTAATGGAGTTGGTTATGCCAGAAGTTGCCCAAAAAACTCGCCATATTGGTCATGGCATGCTTCGTTTGTCGACGGGTAAAATGTCATCTAGGACTGGAGATGTTGTAACCGCCGATTCTCTTATTAAACAAACCAAGGAACGATTACCTGAATCAGAAGACAATATTAAAGAAAAAATTGCCATCGGGGCGATTAAATATTCCATCTTAAAACAAAGCCCCGGACATGATATTATTTTTGATTTTGAAAAATCTCTTTCAGTAAAAGGCGATTCAGCTCCATATATTCAATATACCTACGCTCGTTTAAATAGTATCGTTAATAAAGCCGATTCATATAAAACTCTTAAAACTATTAAACCAGAGTATTTAAACGAAGCTGTTGAGCTTTCTCTGATTAAGAATATTTTAAAATTTACAGATGTGATTCAAGAAAGTGGCCAAGAACTGGCTCCTCAACAAGTAGCTTTATATATTTATGAGCTAGCTGTTGCAGCAAACAGATTCTATGAAGAAGTCAGAGTTTTGAAAGATGACAACGAGGAAAGAAGAAATGCTCGGCTTATGTTAGTAGAAACAACAGCCGAAGTTTTAAAGAGGGGACTCAATTTGCTCGGGATAGAGGTTCTGGAAAGGATTTGACTTTTTGGTAGAAAAGGCGTATAATTAGAATATGGTTATATAGTACCTTTATTTACGATTTGCGAGCAGTCATAGCTATAAACATCTGATACGGTTCGGAAGTTTATAGCTATGACTGCTATTTCGGCGGTCCGCTGGCTTGGCCGTGACTGGCGCTCCCACGACCGTCTCGTGCGTCCTCGCAGGTAGCTCGGAATCCTGGGGTCCTTGGTCCTCGGGTCCCTTGGTCATATGCCCGACAGGTTTGTTAAACCTGTCGGGCATATTTTAATACTTTTGACTTCTCAACTATTCGTAAATATCTATATGAATGAATTTGATCAGTTTGTTAAACATAAGCTCAAAGCTAAATATTATATCAGATATGCTGATGATTTTGTTGTTTTATCTCAAGATAAATCATGGCTTGAAGAATTGCTTCCTAAGGCGGGTGATTTTCTGGAAGAAAGATTAAGATTAAACTTGCATCCTGACAAAGTATTTATTAAAACTTTAAATTCAGGAGTGGATTTTCTGGGTTGGGTTCATTTTGCTGATCATAGAGTGTTAAGGACTACTACGAAACAGAGAATGTTAAAAAGATTAAAGATAAGCCAAAAATCTGAAACTATTTCTTCATATCAAGGGCTATTGAAACACGGAAATACAAATAAATTAAAAATTACGATGTTTGGAAAACGTGACTAAGGATAAGTACACAAGTGCTCCAAAAATGTCCATCAGCAGATCATACATTGTATCTGCCAGGTCACCCATAAAGTAGGCTTTAACTCCGAACCAACGATAAAAAGGTTCTATCAGGGTTTGGTTGGCTATGAATTCAGCAAATTCCCAAACTACTCCGACAAAAATAGTTGCTCCGACGACAATGAGATAGTTTTTAATCCACTGGCCTGAAACAAGCCGGTCTTTTAGGTAGTCAGCCATGAACATGGCGACAAAAAATCCTCCAGCAAAATGAAGAATGACATCAATCCAGTCCCATTTCAAATACCAGCCGTAATACAAGCTGGGGATATTTATTAAAAAGACCGCCACTAAGGCGATAAAAGCTTTTCGCATTAGCTTATATTAGCACATGTTTTGTAATGACAAAACCGTAAGAGAGATTGATTTCTGGGGCACGGCGTAAATTTCTGCTGAAATTTCGCCTTTTACTCAGCTCAGTCAGCTTCCGTAAATCACCATAAATCAACTCTCTTACGGTTTTGGGCGTGACCTTTAAGCCTAGCTGGCAGAGTGATTTTAAGGGATTTACGGACCGCGACGGCGGGAGTAAAAGACAAAATTCTAGCAAGAATTTATGTCGTGCCAGAAAAATCACTCTGCCAGCTAGCTTAATTTAAGTTGTTTTTTATCAAAAATTGGGTAGAATTTAGTAATGTATGATTTTAATAAGACAGAGCGGGAGATACTTAAATTTTGGCGTGATAATAATGTTTTTGAGAAGTCTCTTGATGCAAGAAGCAAATCAAAGCGTTTCGTATTTTTTGAGGGGCCACCGACGGCTAATGGTCGGCCGGGGATCCATCATTTTTTAGGTCGGGCGTTTAAGGACTTATTTTGCCGCTATAAGACTATGCGTGGATTTTTTGTTTTAAGAAAAGCCGGTTGGGATACTCACGGTTTGCCGGTTGAAATAGAAGTAGAAAAAGAACTCGGGTTTAAAAACAAAAAAGACATAGAAAATTACGGCATAGAAAAGTTTAACAAAAAAGCCAAAGAAAGCGTTTGGAAATACAAAACCGAATGGGAAGAGATGACAAGGCGCATGGGATTCTGGGTGGATATGAAAGATCCCTACATTACTTACGAGAATAATTACATTGAGTCTCTCTGGTACATAATTCAGCAGATTTGGAAAAAGAAATTGCTTTATCTGGCCCACAAGGTAGTACCTTTTTGCGCCAGGTGTGGAACATCGCTATCTTCTCATGAGGTTGCTCAAGGTTATAAGAAAGTAAAAGACAGATCGGTTTATGTTAAGTTTAAATTAAAGAAAGGTCAGAAAACGGGGGATTGGAAAGTTTTGGACAAGGCCTATGTTTTGGCCTGGACGACTACTCCTTGGACGCTACCGGGCAATGTTGCTTTGGCGGTCGGCAAAGAAATAGATTACATTGTTGTCAAAAAATATTCAGAATTTTTAATTCTAGCTAAAGACTTGGCTAATAAAATATTGGGAAATGACTTGGAAGTTGTTGCTCATTTGAAAGGCGATGATTTAATGGGTCTAGAGTATGAGCCACTTTTTGACATAACGCGGACCAACGCGGACTTGAAACGGACTTATGCGGACAAAATTTATCGTATTTACGAGGCTGACTTTGTTTCTACGGAAGAGGGTACAGGTGTGGTTCATACAGCCGTTATGTATGGTGAAGATGACTATGAACTGGGAACCAATTTGGGTTTACCCAAGTTTCATACAGTTGATGAATCGGGGAAATTTATAAATGTGGGTAAAGATTTTGATGGTTTAATCGTTAAACACAAGGACAAACCAACTGAAGAAAAAACCACCCAGAAAATACTGGACCATCTTAATGACAAAAAATTTCTTTTCAAAGAAGAGGAATATGAACACGATTATCCTTTTTGTTGGCGGTGTGATTCTCCACTTTTGTATTACGCTAAATCGTCCTGGTTTATCAAAATGTCAGCTGTTCGGGAACAGCTTTTAAAAAATAATGAGAAAATTAATTGGTTCCCGGAACATATTAAAGATGGGAGATTTGGCCAGTGGATTAAAGAAGGCAAGGATTGGGCTTTTTCCAGAGAGCGTTATTGGGGTACGCCTTTGCCGGTTTGGGAATGCGTGAAAGACCACAAGCACCATAAAGTGATTGGTTCAGTGGCTGAATTAGAAAAATTAGCAACCGCGAAAACTAAAAAGAATACTTATTTTATTCTTCGCCACGGCTATACGACTCGCGGTGAACGAAAAGAAATGATTATCAGTTCTGATATTAAGCATGATAAATATCATTTAACTGATGAGGGTAAAAAACAAGTTCAAAAAGTTGCCGAAGTGATAAAAAACAATCATGAAATTGATTTAATTTATTCATCGCCATTTTTGAGGACAAAAGAAACAGCCGAAACGGTAGCCAAGCTTTTGCATTTGAAAGTTAATACAGATGACCGGCTTCGAGAAATTGAACATGGCGAATGCGACGGCCATCCTCACAGCGATTGTCCGTCTAAGGATACAAGAAAAACATTAGACGATAAGCCACATGAACTCGGTGAAACTTGGAATGATGTCAGGAAAAGGATGTACGATTTTATGAAAGAGATGGAAGAAAAAAACTCTGGCAAAAAAATATTAATTGTCAGTCATGGAGATCCTTTGTGGCTTTTGAAAAGGGTTAGTCAGGCTAAAACCGGCCAGGAAATTTTGGAAGACGGCAGAGATTATCCAAAAATTGGCGGGTTTGAAAAACTGGAATGGAAATTTTTGCCGAGAAACGAATACGGTGAACTTGATTTGCATCGGCCATTTATAGATGCCGTTAATTTGAAGTGCGGTGAGTGTGGGGCTTCAATGAAAAAAGTTCCAGACTTGATTGATGTTTGGTTTGACTCGGGAGCAATGCCTTATGCTCAATGGCACTATCCATTTGAGAATGAAAAAGTTTTTAAAGAGCAATTTCTGGCAGATTTTATTGCTGAGGCGATAGACCAAACTCGCGGATGGTTTTATACTCTTTTGGCCATTTCAACATTATTGGGCAAGGGAAATCCCTATAAAAATGTGATTTGCTATGGCCATGTTTTGGATGAAAAAGGCAAGAAAATGTCTAAATCCAAAGGCAATATCGTTTCACCTTTTGAGGTAATGGAAAAAGTCGGCGCCGATACGGCTAGGTGGTATTTTTATACACTTAACCAGCCGGGGGAGTACAAATTATTTTCAATGAAAGATGTGGAATCAAAGTTAAAGGGTTTTGTTTTCACTCTCCAGAATTGCGTCAGGTTTTATGAATTGTATAGAGAGAAACAAGCGACCCTCCTTCGCCGAGGCTTCGGCGGGCAGGCAAGCGACAAGCGACAAGTCAGTAACTTGTTAGATAAATGGATTATATCCAGGTTTAATGGGTTAATTAGTGAGGTAACCGATTCTTTGGATAATTATGACCCGACAACCGCTGCCAGGACAATAGAAAAATTTGTGGTTGAAGATTTTTCTAATTGGTGGTTAAGGCGTTCCAGAAAAAGAAAAGAAGCTCTTGGACTTTTGAGATTTTTACTTTTAGAATTGTCCAAAGTTTTGGCGCCGTTTACTCCGTTCATTGTCGAAGATATTCATGCCAGAATGCATCGCGGAACAAAAGCTGGGACTGATAGCGTGCATTTACATGATTGGCCTAAAGCGGACAAGAAATTAATAAACAAAGAACTTGAAAAAGAGATGGAAGAAGTTAGGAATATTGTTGCAATCGGTTTGGCTGTTAGAAAAGAAAAACAAATTAAAGTTCGTCAGCCATTGGCGAAGCTGGTGCTTCGCAAGCAACAAGCAACAAGCAACAAGCAACAAGTAGAATTAGACACGCTGATTAAAGAGGAACTAAATGTGAAAGAAGTAACTTACGACAAAAGTCAAAAAGAAGAAATTGTTTTGGATACAGAGTTAACCCCAGCTCTTGTTTATGAGGGTTATGCCAGGGAATTGATTCGTCAAATTCAAGATATGAGAAAGGATGCTAAATACAAAATGGATGCAAAAGTTTACGCCCAATGGCACTCTGAAGATAAAGATTTATCCGAAGCAGTCAAACACTGGTCAGACGAGATAAAAAACGAAGCATTATTGTCTGATTTGGTGAATAGGCAGAAAACAAACAAGACTTATGATATTGAGAAAGAAATGGAATTAGCACCACAGCGTAAAATTTGGGTCGGAGTTCGTAAATAAAGCTTTCGCTCAATCGGTTTCTTATCCAGTTCGCTCATTAACAAATTCTACGATAATTTATCATTTTCTTGAATAAAAATTGGGTCCCTTCGAGGGACTACATCCCAATTTTGTATTCATTAAGAAAATATCTAAATTATCTTGAATTTGTAGTAAGGTCGCTCAAAGGATTTGAAACCGATTGAGCGAAAGCTTTATTTTATAATTTTACTTATGAAACTATTACTTACATCTGACGGGATAACAAATAAGTCCATTGCTAAGGCCTTGTTTGATTTGGTTGGTAAAAAACCGGAGGACACTTCACTGGTTTTTGTTCCTACTGCTTCTAATGTAGAAAAAGGAGATAAGGAGTGGTTAATTAATGATTTAATTAATCTAAAAAAGCAGAACTTTAAACAAATTGATATTGCCGATATTTCGGCGGTGGATAAAACAATTTGGCTGCCAAAAATGGAGGAAGCCGATGTTTTGTTTTTTGAAGGAGGGAACACTTACCACTTGATGAGATGGGTCAACAAATCAGGACTTGCGGAAGAATTGCCCAAGCTTCTTGAGGCAAGAGTTTATGTTGGAGTCAGTGCTGGAAGCATGATAATGGGACCGGACTTGGCGCTGCATCAGTCGCAAATTCTTTATGGAGAAGATTTACAAGAAAAAGAAAACATGACCGGGTTAAATTTTGTTGATTTTTATTTTTTCTCGCACCTTAATTCTCCTCATTTTAATTTACGCAAGGAAGAAATTATAAAAGAAGCAGTAAAAGACATGAAAGAAAAAGTTTATGCCATGGACGACAACTCTGCCTTAAAAATCGTTGACGGTAAAATAGAAATAATAAGTGAAGGTAAATATATGATTTTTAATTAATTTTTTATGAAACGAGTTTTCATTATTCACGGGTGGGAAGGTTATCCGGAAGAGAACTGGTTTCCTTGGCTTAAAAAAGAATTAGAGGCCGAGGGTTTTGAGGTTTTTGTGCCCCAAATGCCCGATGCCGATAATCCAAGAATAGAAAGGTGGATTCCAAAAATTTCTGAAATAGTTGGAATCGCCGACGAGAATACTTATTTTGTTGGCCACAGTATGGGTTGTCAGGCGATCGTGCGGTATCTTGAAACTTTGCCTGAAGGTATAAAAATTGGCGGAGTAATTTTTGTGGCCGGGTTTTTTAAGAGATTGACCGGACTTGGCGAAGAACCGGATTTTGAGGCAGTAGAAAAGGAATGGATGGTAACACCGCTTGATCTTGAAAAAGTAAAAAACCATTTGAATGAAAGTGTTGCGATTTTCTCCGATGATGATCCCTATGTGCCATTAGACAATCAGGATGATTTTAGAGATAAGCTTGGTTCGAAAATAATAATTCAGCATAAAATGAACCATTTTAGTAGCAACTGGGGCTTAACTGAACTTCCAGTTGTTTTAGATGAACTATTAAAAATGGTGAAATAATGTGGAAAATTTAGAACAAAAAATACAACAAATTGAAGAGAGGAATCAGAGAGTGGAAGCCGATAAGGCGTGGGAGACAAGCTGGACGAGGAGGTTGCTCCTTACAACTTTTACATACTTGGCTATTGGGGTTTATTTGTGGGTGATTGAGGTTAGTCGGCCATGGCTAAACGCCATAGTACCCGCGGTAGCATTTATGCTCTCAACCTTAACAATGCCGTTTTTCAAAAAATTATGGCTAAAGCGAAACGTGAAAAATATTATACTACTTATGACCAATGACGATAGCCCAGGTAAGCAAGAAAAAAGAAAGCAAAACTTTCAATGAAAGATATGTATAATGGCGCTCGCCATTCCCCCAGCGTCAGGGGTAGTCCCACAAAGCCGCGGTATAGATGAATTATTCCTATTATTACAAATACAGCCGTTGCTAGTCGTATAAAAGTAACTTCACTCATAAATACATAATATCACATATGCAGACCAAGGCGATAATTATAAAAAAACAGAACACCAACGAGTATGACCAGTTGGTGACTTGTTACACTGAAGAGTTTGGGAAGGTGACGGCGATAGCCAAGAGTGTTTTGAAGCCAAGCTCAATTCAAGCTATGCATTTAGATTTATTTAACTTGGTTGAGTTTGAGTTGGTGAGCGGACGGGGGATGCCGATAATAACCGGAGCTCAAGTAGAACAAACTCAGACCAACTTGAAAACCAATCTGCCCAATCTGGCAATAGCGTATTTTTTTGTGGAGACAATTGATAAGCTTGCCTTTGAATATCAGAAAGATGAAGAACTTTGGGAGTTTTTGTTAACCACATTGGAAGAACTAGATAACGATGGGCACCATCGTTGCGATGGTGCCCATCGTTATCTAAAAGAAAAACAGCTTGAGTTTTTAAATATTCTCGGCCATGCTCCCAATCTTAAGGAGTGTGCTTTTTGTTCAGGCTTAGACCGAGCTCAGCTCGGTTTAGAATTGATTGCTTATAACATCCAAACCAGGGGAGCAGTCTGTAAAAACTGTTTTCTGAATGGTCAGGAGGGAATTGTGGTCAGGAATAATGATTTTTTATCTGAATCTGTTTTGGGTAGTATTTTTGAGTCCTTGGTTGAGAAAAAAATAAACTCCTTAAATTTGTTGAATTCTGTGTTAAAATAATAAATATGACTATAAGAGTTTTAAAATACCTTGTTTTATTGGCTTTTGTTCTGTTGATTGTGGCCATTTCTTCTTTTTGGTTTTACGGGCCTTCGTTCAGGGAGAAAGATGTTGTTCTGGAGTTAGGGGGGCCAACTCAAGTTAAATCAGGCGAAGAGGTGGTGTATAAGTTAAAATACGACAATCAAACCAGGAGTACTCTCCATAATCTTAAATTTACTTTTTCCTATCCCGAAGGATCTACTTTACTGGTTGATGGTCAGGTTACGGAAAATTACACCGAAAAGTTTGAATTAGAAGAATTGATGCCAGGAGTAAAAGGTGAGAAGGAGTTTAAAGCATTTTTGATAGGAGAAAGGGGAGATATTAAGGTTGCCAAAATTGAGGTTGAGTTTAGTGCCGGCAGTTTAACTTCTACATTTGAAAAGTCGGTCACCCTTTCTGCCACTATTGTTTCTACGCCGATTGATCTGACACTAGTTGCTTCGCCTAATATTATTTCCGGCGGTTTGGTTGATTATATTCTTGACTACCGCAACGGATCAGATGAAGACGCCGTTGATTTGATGGTTGAGTTTAATTATCCAGATGGTTTAAGATTTAGCAATTTCAGCCCTAGTCCGGGGTCGGGTAATAATACCTGGCTGATTAAATCTTTGAAAAAAGGCAGCGGTGGCCGTATATCGGTTAGCGGAGTTTTGACCGGCAATGAAGGCGATCACAAAATAGTTTCGGTTAAGCTTAAAAGAAAAATAGGCGGGGATTATGTGGATTACCAAACCGCATCAGCTGATACGGTTATTTCAAATCCTCTTTTGGGTCTTGAAGTTTCGGCTAACAATTCATCAGACTATTCAGCTTCTTTGGGTGAAAGATTGAATTACGTTCTTAAATACAGTAATAACTATTCTGAAAGCATAATCAACTTGAACCTGACGCTTAAACTTGAGGGCGATATGTTTGATTTATCCAGTATTGACACAAGAGGAGGACTTTTTGATGAATCAAGTAGAACTATTACTTGGAATTCAAGCGTGATCCTGGCTTTTTATAACTTACCGTCAAATGCTAACGGCCAAGTTAATTTTAGTGTTAATTTAAAATCATCTTTTCCTTCCAATCTACCCGGGTCATCCCAGGATAGATTTGTAAAAGTTTCGGCTAAATTAGGCACATTCAATGTTCCGCCGGGTGTTGATGGAAACGAAGTCTCAATTTCAGCGAGCAATATAACCAAAATCGGGACCCAACCGACTTTTAACCAATATTTTAATTATGACGAAAACAATAAAGCGTTTAGAATATATTGGCAACTGACTAACCCTGGCAATGAATTTCAAAATGTTAAAGTAATGGCAAAGTTGCCGGCAGACATGGAATGGGTTGGCGAAACCCAAACAACCGAAAATCAGGTATCGTCAAGCTTTGATTCAGGAACTTCCGAAATATCCTGGAACTTGGCTAAACTGCCTTATGGCACCGGAGTCGTTACGCCTAAATATGAAGCCAGTTTTATAGTTAAGGCAAAGGCGGATGCTCCGACAGTAATTCTTGAAAATTCAAGGTTTTTCGGTCAGGATAGTTTCACTAAACAGGAGATAATTATTAATAGGGGTAATCTAAATCAAAACTAATGGATAAAAGTAACTTATTAGAAAAAGTAGTCTCGCTATGCAAACGTCGTGGTTTTATATTTCCCGGGTCGGAGATATACGGTGGATTGGCCAACTCGTGGGACTATGGGCCGTTGGGCGCTCAATTAAAGAAAAATATCAAAGACATTTGGTGGAACAAATTTGTTGAACGACGGGAAGATGTTGTTGGTATAGATGCGGCTTTGCTTATGAATAATAAAGTGTGGAAGGCAAGTGGGCATTTAGATAAATTTAACGATTTGATGGTTGAATGCCGTAAGTGCCATCGGCGATTTAAAGCGGAAGATCTGGGACTTATGGTAGACCAGACCAACTCGTATATAGTCAGGGCTCCTGGTGAAAAAAAATGTTGTCCGAATTGTGGTTCAAAATTTGAATATCTCGAACCAGAGAAGTTTAATCTTATGCTACAGACGTTTATTGGGCCGGTTGATCCTTTGAACAAACTCTTTGCTTTATGGCTGCAGTTCCAAAAATCCGATAAACATCAAGATCAGACAGGCAAAAAAATTATTTCAGAGAAAATCAATGATCTCTTTAGTAATATAATGGATACTCTGGTTTTTTTCCGGCCGGAGACCGCTCAAGCGATGTTTGTTGATTTCAAAAACGTGCTGAATACATCAAGGAAAACCTTGCCTTTCGGTATTGCCCAGATAGGCAAAGCCTTCAGAAACGAAATCACGCCCGGAAACTTTATTTTTAGAACTCGTGAATTTGAGCAAATGGAAATTGAATACTTCATTGAAGAAAAAGATTGGCAGAAATATTTCGAGCACTGGCGGGAAAAAATGTGGCTCTGGATGACTGATGATTTGGGGCTTGATAAAAACCATATTCACGAATTGGAGGTACCTGAAAATGAAAGGGCCCACTATTCCAAACGAACGATCGATTTTGAATATGATTTTCCGTTCGGTAGGAAAGAGTTGTACGGATTGGCTTATCGCGGCGATTTTGATTTGAGGAATCATTTTCCAGACCCACCTTATCAAGACGAAAACGGCTTCAAATTTTATCCGCACGTTGTTGAGCCGACATGGGGCGTTGATCGTTCTGTTTTGGCTGTGTTGTGTGACTCTTATTATGAAGCCGATGATAGAGTTGTTCTTAAACTTCATCCAAAGCTCGCTCCCTACAAAGCGGCCGTATTTCCCTTGCTGGCTAATAAGCCACAACTAGTTGAGAAAGCCCAAAAAATATTTAAAGATTTAAAAATGACAGGTTTAAATATTATTTGGGATGATAGAGGCAATATAGGCAAGAGATATTACGCCCAAGACGAGATCGGGACACCCGCCTGTATTACGGTGGATTTCCAAACTCTCGAAGACGACACCGTCACCGTCCGAGACCGCGATACGACTAAACAGGAGAGAGTAAAAGTGGGTAAATTGACAGATTTTGTCAGAAACAAAGGTCAATTTGTAGATTCTCCCAATTTGTTATAATGCCAAGATGAAGAATTCAGATAAATTCCCTATTTTATTAGTGGCAGTTGTTTTAATCGGCTCCTACTTTTTATTAAAAGAATTCAAATTGTTTGAATTTAAAAAGACTAACGATGGTAACAAAAATTACCATGCTGAAGTTATTGAATTAGCTGGTAAAAATTCATTCTCCGAACTCAAGGAATATTTTCAGGGTTTAGCTGAAGAAAAGGGCGCCCGGTATGCTTTCGAGGTGCTTAAGATAGCCCCCATGCCTCCTAATACTGATATGCATCTTCTTGGCCATGCCGTAGGAGATATGCTTTATAGACAGGAGGGCTTAGGGGGGATATCAGCCTGCACCGAGGATTTTAGGAATGCCTGTTCCCATTCTATAGTCGTTGGTTTGTTCTCTGATGAGGGCGAAGGTGTTTTGGGTAAAATTGTTGAAGTCTGCCGTAAAGCTCCGGGCGGTTCGGGGGCCTATACCATGTGTTTTCATGGATTGGGCCATGGTATTCTTTCGGCCATAGGTTATGATGTTCCAAAAGCGATTGAGTTATGCCAGAAAACCGGAGCCAGGGGAGAATCAGTTCAATGCAGTAGCGGAGTAGTAATGGAAATAATCGGTGGCGGCGGACATGATCGTGATAAGTGGGCTAATCAAAGGAAGAAATATCTAGAAATCAGCAAGCCTTTAGGTTTGTGCCAAAGTGATTTTGTGCCCAAAAACGACCGTTACCTCTGCTTTGTTTATTTGACCCCATTTTTATGGGAATCCATTGGAGCAAATATGGGTTCGCCAACTTCTGATGATTTTAAAAAAGCATTTACTATTTGCGATACACTTTCTTTGAACGACGGTGGGAATCGGGATGCTTGTTTTGGCGGATTTGGAAAAGAATTTGTGGGTTTGGTTCAGAGCCGAGATATTAGAAAAGACACCCTTAACAATATTGCTAATGAGCAGTTGGTTCAAATTTATCAATGGTGTAAATTGGCTAATAACAAAGAAGGAATCGCCGCCTGCATCACTCATGCCATGAACTCTTTGTACTGGGGCGGAGAGAATGACCCCAAAATTGCAACAGGTTTTTGTGGAGTGATGGCCGGTGATAATTATAATGGAGGTTCTTGCTATATGAATCTTATTAGCTCGGTCTCTCAATATGTAAAGGATGTTGAGTATAGGGAAAATTTCTGTAGCAGTCTGCCATCAATCCATCAGGACCATTGCCGGCAAGTATTACTATGAAATTAATTATTTTTTTATTGATAATCGTCATTGCTTTAGGTTTTTTGAATTTTTTTGTTTATAAATTAGGTAATATTTCTGGTAATATATCAGCCAACTCTTTAGATAAATATGCTACTGGTATAGTTAAGAAATGTTCTTCAGCTTCTTATAAGCCGACTTGCTACGAGAAAGAAGTACCCATGTTAATGGATTCTATCTCAATGGAAGAAGCTTTTCAGGTAACGCGTATTATTCAGGACTTGGACAAAAGTTATCAATACTGCCATGTCTTGGGCCATGAGTTGAGCGCCAGAGAAACCGCTAAGGACCCCGGTAAATGGAAGGACATTATTCCCCGTTGTCCCAGCGGCTTGTGCTCTAATGGCTGTATTCATGGCGCTTTTCAGGAGCGTTTTAGGGCCGAATCACTGCCAGGAGATGAGATTGAAAGGATAAAACCGGAATTGAAACATATCTGCGAGCCAAGGGAAAATTGGGATCCTACGGGATTGGAGAGGGGAACATGCTATCATGCCTTGGGCCATCTGTTGATGTATATTACGGATGCCGATATCTATAATTCAAGCAAAATTTGCGAAGATGTGGCTTTGGATATGAATGGCCGGAATTGGTCGCCATTGTGTTATGACGGTGTGTTTATGCAATTATTTCAGCCTCTTGAACCGGACGATTTTGCCCTGATAGCCGGAAAAGAAATAAAAAAGAATGAGCTTTCAAGTTTTTGTTCTAAATTTACGGGCGAAAAGAGAAATTCCTGCTGGAGCGAGGGTTGGCCTCTTTATCGGGATGATATTATGAAGCCAGAAGGCTTGGTGGAATTTTGTTCGGGCAAATTTGTAACAGATATTAACGACCAGAGATCCTGCTATCTCGACCTATTTTATGTCTTGGCAGCCCAGTTTCAGTTTAATATTTTCCGGATGAGGGATTTCTGTGAAGGTTTGCCCAATCCGTGGAAGAATCAATGTTTTGCTAATTTTGCGTCAAGAATGATAGAGACGGATTATAGGAACATACCGACAGTAATAAAATGGTGTTCAGAGGTATTATCAGAAGACGGCAAGGATACCTGTTTCCGTGAACTTATATTTTATTCAACATATAATTTCCATGCCGGCTCGCCGGAATATTCCCAATTATGCAACGGTCTGCCGGAACCGTGGAAAAAACAATGTCTATAAAATAATGAGAAAAAAGCCTTTATTGGATATAATTTTATCTGTTGGATTATTAACCTTTGCTGTTTTATATGTTTGGAATAATATTAGTGAAGATACTGATAAGGTTTCTGGTACCGCCGACGATCTTTCTAAAAAAGAAATACTGGAAGAATACAAAGATCAGATAAAGGAACAAGGCCCCGAGTATGCCTACCAGGCATTTAAAGATAAAAATCAGCAAAGTCATTTTTTAGCGCATTTATTCGGAGAGGCTCTTTTTTATGTCGCGGGGACTGATGGTGTCGGTGTCTGTGATGATACGTTTGAATTCGGTTGTTATCACGGATTTTTTTCCGCCGGTATTCAAGAGGAGGGTATGGGTATAATTAGTAAGTTCGATGAAGCTTGCCTAAGAATATGGGGAAGTAAGTCTATGCCATGCCAGCATGGCATAGGACACGGACTCATGTCGTCAGGAGTTTCTCTCGAGGAAGCTCTTGGATGGTGTCGTAAAATTACTTGGCAGCCAACGGGCGGATGTACAAGCGGAGTTTTTATGGAATATAATTTTCCCGCCTTAAGCGACCATACCGGCACCGCGCCTCGCAAGGAGGATGATAAAGGATATTTTTATCCCTGCATCGAAGTTTTAGCCGAATTTAAAAATGGCTGTTATATCGAACTGCCCCAGTGGTGGCTGTCTGTTTTTAGCGGAGATTTTATAAAAATCGGTTCTCTTTGCAATGAGATTAAAGATTCCGAACATCGCCAATATTGTTTCTATGGCTTGGGCAATTATGCGGCGCCTTCAACCGGCTATGATATTTCACGTATTATCAAGATATGTGGTTCCTTGCCATCTCGGGATAGTAAAAAGTGGTGTCGCGAGAGCGCTGCTTGGATATTTTTAACTCGTCCGGATTCCCATGCTAATATTGCAAAACTTTGCGAAGGCTCCCAAGAATGCCTGGATAAATTAAAACAGAACCCATTTTATGAAAATTGAGAAAAATATAGTTATCATATCGGTCGTAGTAACTTTTGCAGTATTATTTTCCCTAGGTTTTGCATATAAATTTTTTCGTGAACCATCATTTGATCACTTGAAAACATTAGCCGCTATGAGAAGCCAAACACCGGATGTGTTTGAAAAAATGCGCGACGACCTCCCGGATACTATAAAGAGGGGAGGCATAAGGGGGGCTTTAAATGTCGCCGTAGAAGCGTTTAAACAGGAGGCGATAACAATATATCAATGCCATACATTTACTCACCTAGTAGGGCATTACTCCAGGATTGGCGATGAGGAAAACTTAAAAATTATTACAGAATTCGGTTCTGATTTTTGCGAAGGCGGTTTCAAGCACGGAATAGAGTCGCAAATTGTACTTGAAGGGGGTCCTGATTTTAGGGATAAATTGTATAAATTTTGCGAGTTGTTACGGGTAAAGACTTCAAGTGGATGTTTTCATGGCGCCGGGCATACATTTATGCGTCAGACACTTGATGCAACTAAGGCAATCGCATTGTGCAATACGCTTCAGAGCGACCCATTTTCAGATGTTTCAGATTGTTACAATGGTATTTTTAGCGAATACACGAATCTTGCCGGTGGCGTAGATGGGGAAACCGGATTACTTTATTCTGAAGGTCCGATAATTGTCTTAAAAAGTAATCCTATGGAGATTTGTGAGTCTTTTCCTGAAAAAGTTCAAATACAATGCGCACTCGAACTTAATGGTTATGGTATATCTGAAAGTTCCAGACTGGAAGATATTGAGCGGGCTTTGCGCCGGTGCAATGAGGGGCCATACAAAATTGAGCTTAAGAAGGCTTGTATGCGTAGTGTTTCTGCCGTTGGCGCCCAGCACGAGCTTCCCGGTAAATCAACTTTAATATTCCAGCCGTTTGTGCTAACTATCTCGCCTGAATTGAGGAAGAGCTATATCGAGGGAGCCGCAACCGAGATGAAGCAATTTATCCTGAACGGTGTTATGAAAGACTGGCAGTTATTTTGCAATAATTTTCCTGACAGCGATGACCGCGCACTTTGTTTCGGTATTTTCGCGGACCAAGCTTTACCTGATCCGGGGTCTCAAAATATTTTCGACATGTTTCCCAAAGATGGCGCTTCACCTGATGAAATCGGGGCATGGCATGAATATATAAACGGTATTTCCACCGAAAGTCCGGTTCTGAATATAACCGATTGTAAGCCCCAGCCGATGGTTATCCGGTTAAAAAATAATCAAAACCTGCAAATAAAAAATTCTAATAATCATCCACACAACATTTATCACGGACCAAAAGATAACCCTGAACTTTATATTGAAGTTCCTGCAGAAAGTCAAAAACATTTTAAATTAGATTTTCTCAACCAGGGAATTTTCGGATATAAATGTGATGACCAAAGGGTTGGAATATTCTTTGTAATAAGTAATTGATTATGTATAAAAAGCAGATTACACTCGGATTGCTTATAGCTCTTTGCTCCGGCTTGGTGTTTGTTTTTGCCCGGGGCGCGTTAATAAACAGAGAGTATCCTGTTCAGTATATAGTTTTCAAAGACAGCGGATTTTATCCCAAGGAGATTTATATAAAAAGAGGAACAAAAGTTGTGTTCAGCTCTGAACGTGGTGATTTTTGGCCAGCAAGCGTACCACATCCAAGCCACACGGTATATCCAGAATTTGATCCGAAGCGTCTTGTAGGCGGGGAAGAATCCTGGAGCTTTGTTTTTGATAGAATAGGAACTTGGCTATATCACGATCATATTAAACATGAATATGCTGGTAAAATAATCGTTGTCGATAATCTTGACGCCAATTCTGTTACTGCGTCAGTAAAAGATAATTGTTTGTCCGTACCCAAGGATCAAAAACTTTCTTGCTGGGACAGGCAGCTGGAAACCGTGCTTGTATCAGCGGGACTCGATGCCGCTTTTGAGGCTTTTAAGGTCCTCTATAATACTGAATCGGAGGTTCCCAAATCATGCCATGAGTGGGGCCATATTTTGGGCAAAGCAGCCTACGATTTATACAAAAACAAAGAAGAGATAAGCTTTAAAAAAGAAATGGGATTTTGCGGATACGGTTTTTTCCATAGCTTTCTTGAGAAATTAATTCAGGATACGGGTGACTTTGCCAGTGCGCGGCGGTGGTGCGTTTCTTTGACCGATAAGATCACAGACCCCGTTATCAGGCCCAGCGTTTGGCGCAATTGTGTTCACGGTGTCGGGCATGGAACAACCGCTCTGCTTCTGGAGGATCAAAGAAATTGGAATAATTTCCAGAAGGTTGCGGATACCGGCTTGGGGGTTTGTGAAAAAACTTTTGAAGATAAGGATCTGCGGGATTGTTACGACGGAGTTTTCAACGAGCTTTATCTGGAGGTTTTGAATAGCAATTACGGCTTTAACTTTCAAGAATTTAGAGAAAAAGATGATCCATTCTGGTATTGCAGGCCCCAGGAGGACCGCCACAGAGAATCATGTTATTTTGAATTTGTCGGGATATTTTATATTTTATTCGACTTAGATGTATCACGGGCTATGCAGTATGCGATAAAGAACGTGGATGATCTTGATGTGCGCGGTCCGTCAGTTGTGGCAAAGCTCGCGGCAGATTTTATTCAGTTTGATATTGTTAACAGCGAACACAGTTGCAACGTTAAGGCTTGCCGGGATATTCCCAAAAATCTTTTTGATGTCTGCTTCGGGGGAATAGTAAATGGTTTTATTCAGCATGGTGAACCTGAAAATTTTCATATCCGGGGAATATCTTTCTGCGAAGAAAAATATCTCTCTAGTCAAGAGAAATATCTCTGTTATTTCAAGCTTTTCGGACAGCTTAGCGCTAATTATTCACCGGAAAAAATGAAAGAAGTATGCAATAGCATCGAGACGGAAGAAAAAAGCATTTGCCTGTCAGCAATAATAAATTCCCGGTTGTAATATAAAGTCGATGACAGTATTAGTTAGATTTATCTATGTTCACAATATGGAACAATAGGTATATTATCGGGATAGCGGTTTTATTAAGCCTTGGTCTACTTTTGTACTTTTTGTATTCCGGGCCATCAGCCTCAAAAGGCGAAGTTTTTAATGTTGTTTTGGGCGCTGATGGTTTTGAGCCCAATAACCTTACAATTAACAAAAACGATACGGTTATTTTTACGACAACAAAAGATAAGACCTTTTGGCCGGCATCCGATTTGCACCCTACTCATGGTATATATCCCGAGTTTGATCCGCGCCAGCCGATAGAACCTAATAAGGAGCAGATAATATAGGTATTGCTCCGCAGTTGATTATCTGATATAATGTGATATAAACTGATATAGTTAGATATATCAGTAAATTGTGTATAAGGGCCTGTTGCCGAATAGCATTTCTACTGCAATCTCCAGATTTCGGCTACGGCTTTGTAAAAATTGTTCGACAGATACGGCTGTATATGCCTCACAATTTTTACTTCGCCTCGCTCGAAATCTGGAAATTTCGTTACGAAAGCCTATTCGGCAACAGGCCCTATAAAGATGGAAAACTATAAGAAAAGAATCAAATTTAATCAGGAAATTCTTAGCAAAATAGCTAAGATTGATGAGTTTAAAGGGCTTTGGCAAGGAAGTCTGCGTTTGAGTCCCCAAATATTAAGCAGACTAAAGGCTTCGGTTTTAATCACAAGTACAGGCGCTTCTACTCGTATTGAGGGCTCAAAAATGGATGATGAAGAAGTGGCTCGATTGTTGAGAGGGCTTCATGTTAAACCGCCAGTTGGCCGCGATCAGCAGGAGGTAGCTGGTTATGCTGACTTGCTTGGCAGAATACTTGATAACTATAAAACCTTTAAAATTACTGAAGGTCAGATTTTGCAGTTCCACGAAATTCTTCTTCATTTTGCAGAAAAAGATCAGATCCATAAAGGGAAATATAAGAGGGAGCCGAATACGGTTATTATGAAAAAAGAGAATGGAGAGGTGATAGTATTATTTAATCCAACACCGCCATATCTTGTTAAAAAAGAGATGGGCGATGTTATTTATTGGATTAACGAAGAGATGGAGAAAAAAGAACTTCATCCGCTTATGATTATTGCCAACTTCATTTTTGAATTTCTTGCTATTCATCCGTTCAAGGATGGTAATGGAAGGCTTTCGCGCGCTCTTACAAACTTGCTTATGTTGAAAACAGGCTACTCATATATTCCTTACGTTTCAATGGAAGAAATCATTGAAGAACGGCGTCCGGATTATTATCTCTCCTTGCGAGCTACCCAGAAGAATCATAAAACTGATCATGAGGATATTACCGCATGGATCATCTTCTTCCTAGATGTTCTTATCGAGCAGACAGAATGGGCAAGAAAGATTATGGATTCAGATCAGCCCGAAAAACTACTATCTGAAAAGCAGTTACAAATTTATAAGTTATTCGAACAAAAAGAAACCTTAAGCAAGGGAGAGATTTTTGATTTGCTTGTAGGTGCGATGCCTGAGGTGAGTATAAGACAAGCACTTTCTCGCTTAATTACTTTAAAATTGATCGAAAGAATTGGGGCTGGAAGAGCAATAAGATATAAGAAAATGTAGTTATGAAAAAATTTGTTATCTGGTCGGCTCTTATTTTTATTGGTATTGGGGTTTTGTCTTACTTTAAATACCAGAAATCTTTAGTTGGGTCTACTTACTCTGTTATTTTGACCAACGATGGCTTTAGTCCACAGGAGCTAACCATCCAAAAAGGCGATACGATAATTTTTACGGCTACTAATAATCAGCAGTTTTGGCCGGCTTCGGATCTTCATCCGACCCATGGAATTTTTCCAGAATTTGATCCGCGCCAGCCGGTAGAACCGGGACAATCCTGGAGTTTTAAGTTCAAGAAAGAGGGGACTTGGAAATATCATGACCATTTATTTTCCAGCTATCGCGGAGTAATAATCGTTGAAGATAATAAAAATAAAAATGAAAACTATTCTTTGAATGATTGCGCCGAAAACGGCAATAAATTTCAATGCTGGGAGGATAATATTAATAGTACCCTCGAGGGCGAAGGTTTAAATGCCGCATTTGAGCTTCTTGCCAATTTATATACTAACGAACCAGAGTTTGCCCGTAGTTGCCACGATTACGCTCATAAGCTTGGCAAGTCTGCCTATGACAAATTCATCAAAAAAGAGGATATTGATATTACTTCCAAAACTTCTTATTGCGGTTACGGATTTTATCATGGTTTTATGGAAACACTCCTGCAGTCAGAAGGAAATGCCGGCCGGGCTAAGGATTTTTGCTTGTATGTTGGCAATAAATTAGCCGATGAAACATCCGATGCCGAAGGCGCTTGCTATCATGGCATTGGCCATGGCGCGGTTGACGGGGGAGACCCGAGAGCTTGGGGCGATCCGCAAGCCATGATTGATCCGGCAATTAAAACGTGCGAATCCTTTTCTTCGGGCCACTATTTATACAGATGCGTGACCGGAGCCTATAATGCCTTGGAGATTCTTTCTGCCGATCTTAAATATAAATTAGACGTCATAAATAAAGACCCCTTTTGGCTATGTCCATCCCAGCCCTTGGCATATAGGGAGGGTTGCTATACTAATATGCTTCCTGCTCTGATGCGTTTTACTAATAATGATTATCCGCGCATGTTTTCTATTATAGAAAAGATTTCGGATCCTTCAGAAACTTATGATAGCCGTTATAGTGTCCGTGAGATTGTAGTTTTAGGTTTAGCTCATGAACTGCTTAAAACAAGCTGGACAGACCCTGATTATATTCCTAAAACAGTAAGCCAATGCCGTAATCTTAAATCACGTCTGGCTTGTATTGAGGGTTTGTCGGGCGGACACATGAAATACGGCGAGCCAGAGAGAGAATATGTCAAAGGACTTTCGTTTTGCGACTCGAGCTTGCTGAAAGAAGATGAGAAAAATGTATGTTACCAGCACATCCTTAGCCGTTTAAGGATTTGGTATTCCCAGGAAAAGACAAAAGAAATTTGCCAAGATTCGCCGACAGAGCATAGAAGATTTTGCCTGGATTTTTAAATTATTTTGTGATATAATGATTATATGAACATTAATCCCCTAAGTAATTTTAGAGATTCTTTGTTTTGGGATACAAATCCCAGGCGTCTTGATGTAGAAAAAGATTATCAATTTATCATCGGACGGGTTTTAGATTTCGGCAATTTGAAAGAATGGCGCTTGATAAAACGACTATATGATAAAGAAAAGATAATTAAAGTTTCTATAGACCATGTATTTACCGATCCTAGGAGCGCTAATTTTTGGGCCCTCATTCTTTCCATTCCGGTTAATAAAATAAAATGCGCGAGGAATCCCTCACTCAAAACACCAAACACGTTCTCGAGTTATTAGATCAAGCTGGACTCATAAAAAATTTTTATCTGGCCGGGGGAACTGCCCTGGCGCTTTATTACGGTCATCGTTTTTCGGTGGATCTTGATTGGTTTGCCGAGAAATTTTCTTATACTTCTTCTTTTAGAGAAAAACTTTCAAAATTGGGCAAGCTTGCCGTTGATAGCGAAGGAGATAAGACTTTTAACGGCGTCTTGGATGGGGTAAAAATTAGTTTCTTTGAATATCCGTATCCGCTTATTTCACCGAAGACTCACTGCAAAGGAGATATATATTTAGCTGGCCGTCCAGACATAGCCGTAATGAAATTGGAAGCTGTTGCCCGGCGAGGAACTTATAAGGACTTTGTTGATTTATTTTTTTTGCTAAAAGAATATGAATTGGGTCAGCTCTTGTCTTTTTTGAAGGAGAAGTTTGCGGGCGTTGATTATAATGAAACCCATCTTTTAAAATCAATAACTTATTTTGAAGATGCTGAAAAAAGTGAATTTCCCGAAATGATTGAAGAGGTAAGCTGGGACGAAATTAAAAAGGTCTTAATATCCGAGGCGAAGCAATATATGAAGTAAAACAGGGAATTAAAGGCGTTTTTTATTCGATTAACGACTTGTTAGTTCTAAACTCAATTTCAGCTCCTTCGAGGCATTGTCTTTGGTTTTTGGCGGGTAGTATAAGACATATCTTTTTGGATTTTTCGAGATTGTGTCCAGTATAGAACATGATACCTTCTCCGATTGCGCTGACGCATTGACTTTCGACATCTTTGTTGTTTAATGACTCTGCGGATTTACATAACTCGGGAATCTTTTTAACAAAAGTCTGTTCGTCGTCTAAGAGTATATTATTTATATTTTTTATATGAACAATTAAACAGAACCAAATCATCTCTAAATATTATAATCAGTAGTATTATTATAATAACTATTGTCGCTGATATTGTCTTTTTTAGCATATGATATAGCTTACCATACTATTTATCTAATTTACGGTAATTGATATAATATTAAAAATGAAATTTAAGCCTGTTCATATTCTTGTTTTTCTTTTGGCAGTTTGCATTACTGCAATATCTGTAAACTTTTTTGTTTTAAAGAAAAATTTTGACCCGAAAGATTTGATTTTAGACGCTTTCTCCTTCTGTAGTTCCAATTCTAGCAACAGGACGGAGTCTATTTTATGTGTCAGAAAATTTCTTGAAAAGGATATGGCAAAAAATGACATCGGACCATTTATCGTTTCAGTCGACGACATGATTTCCAGCGGTGAATTATCGCCTACATCGGCCGAATGCCATAATATTGTTCATGCAATAGGGCAAGTCGGGGGAATGTATTCGCAAAATATCAATGAAACCATTCTCCAATGTTCCAGTCTTTGCACTTACGGCTGTTTTCATGGAGTCGTTGAGGGGTTTGTGATGGGTGGAGGAGATTTATTTAAAGAAATTTCAAGTTTATGCAGGATAGAGAATAATAGACTATTTGAATCTGCGTGCTATCACGGTTTGGGGCATGGTTTTGCCTCTATTGCCGATTATGATATTAAAAAAGCATTTTCTTTTTGCGACTTACTGTCTGCGGAGGGACAAAGAATAAATTGCGGCTTCGGTGTTTTTATGGAGCTTTACGGAATGGGAAGTTTTGCTCACGCTCCGCTTGAATGGCCGGAAAACATACCTGAATTTTGCCAAACTTTAACAGACCCCTATTCCTTCATATGCCATATTTCGGCCGGCTCGCAGGAGTATAGCCGTTCTCAAGACACCGCAAAAGCATTTGGAACTTGCCAGTCGGTTCCCCAAGAAACTTTTAGCCGATGCAATATCGGGATCGGCAGAATTGTCTACCATCTTTTTAAAGATTCCGAGCTTAAAATAATTGAAGCCTGTCAAAACAACCGAAATAACAGCGAAGATGTTTTTTTGGATTGTATCCGGGGAGCAGTAGACGCCAGCTATGATTTCAATTCTGAAAAAGGTTTAGAAATTTGCCGTAGCATAAATGGTGAGTTGGGCCTAAAATGTTTGGAAGCTCTTGAAAGGGGTCAGGTACCCTAAGGAAAGGTACTTGACTCCCTTGTGGCTCATTTGTTATCCAGCCATGGTCATGATATGATTGGAAAATAAGATGGAAATAGAAATTAATGCAAAATTAAAGATTTTAATTTCTAAACTAGCCGAGAAATACGGGCTTAGTTTGGTATTGCTTTTTGGATCGCAAGCAACAGGGCAAATACACAAAGAAAGTGATATTGATACTGCCTATTTACCGGAAAAATCTTTAGATTTTGATCGGGAATGTTATTTGAATTACGAATTTACAAATATATTTAGACAGGACAGGGTGGACACTGTTGATATAAAAAAAGCGTCTCCCTTGCTTATGTATGCGGTTTTCGACCATCCCCGGATTTTATTTCAAATCGATTCTAATATTTTTTCACAATATCGCGCATACGCTTTCAAAAAATACGTAGAAGCTAAGCCTATATTTGAGGAAAAATCAAGACGGCTTCAGGATTATGTTAATAATATTTCATAACCATGACTTTTAATGAGGCTTTTATATGGGAAAAATTAACAGAAATCACTAAATATCAAGAAGAGCTGAAACAGCATCTCAAGTTTTCTGACCAAGAAATTCTTGGGGATACGGGGAAAATGCATATAGCTGAACGAATTTTTCAGTTGATCGTCGATTTGATGCTTGACATAAACAGTCATTTTATAAAAGAACTTAATTTAGAAATTGCGGATGATTTTCAGGGTACTTTTTATATTCTTGGCAAGCATAATGTGTTGGATGCTGATTTTGCTCAAAAAGTTGCCCCCATCGTTGGTATCAGGAATCGTATAGTTCATGGCTACGAAAAACTGGATAAAGAACGATTTGTCAATGAATTAAGACAAAATTACAGAGACTTTGATAGGTATATCGAATCAGTCAGAAACTATTTACATGCAAAGACCAAATAGGACAATATCTAGAAGCCTTGTCTCTTGCCTATTTTTTTGCGTTTTTGCATAAGATATGTTATAATATAAACAGTTCGAAATTACGGTAAAAACTACCCTAATTTCATTAACATCTTTGAATCAAGTGGGGTCGCTTCTGGGACAGTACAGTATACAAGATATTCCAATCGTCTCGGGTATTGTCCCTCTGACACTCTGGAAATAAATTGGATGGCCAGATATGTGGTGTCAGCGCCCTAATTTTACCGATATTAGCTGGCCTCTTTGGAGGCCAGTTTTTAATCTAATACCGATCTATTAATTTTAAGTTCTGCCTCTGCCGCTAGAATACATTGTTTCTGGTTTTTGACTGGCAGGGTGAGGCAAATTTTTTTGGATTTATCCAAGTCATGGCCGGTGTAAAACATAATTCCTTCCCCAATTGCGCTGACGCATTGATTTTCCAAGCCTTTGTCATTTAATGATTCTACGGATTTGCATAAATCAGGAATTTTTTTAATAAAAGTCTGTTCGTCGTCTAAAAGTATATTATTTATATTTTGCATAAAGACTCCTTCCAGACAGGTGTTTTTTAAAAAACTATCCGAAAAAGTTTGGCATAGGCCGATTGCCTCTATTAATGGAATTTCATTATGGCGCAGGATTCCGTGGCCGATGCCGTGAATGCACTGTCTTTTAAGCAATGGGTTGTCGGATATATTTTCGCAAAGCTTAGATAAGCGGCCCGGATCGAATGTATCCCCGGTTTTTCTCATATATTCTTCCATAACTCCGTGGTAGCATCCTTCAATGCAGGCCATTGGACATGTGGCGAAGGATTTTCCGGCGTCAAAGTTATTTTTTCTCAAGTTCTCGGCCCCGATTATATGGGCAGCCAGGTGGCAATCATTAATGATACCGTCTTTTTGAAACTGTTTGGCTGTATTTATGGCATTTTCGGCAGAGGTCTTTTGGGTCAAATGTTTAAAGTAGGGAACTAAACAATTCAGGCGTTCATTGGGGTATTTTTTATATGAGCAAGAAAACAGAATCAAATCATATTTAAAGGTTAGGATCAGGGATATTGTTATTGAAACGGCAATTATCGCTATTAAGTATTTTTTCAGCATATCAATACAGATATTCTACCATTTAGTATTACCGGCCCAGAATATTTAGAATACTATCGCGAGATCTTTTTTAGGAGAGTACGTTCAAAATTAATGGCCATGTCTATGGCCGGGCTTTTGACATTGCAGCCGAATTGGAACTTCTTTTACACATTCTTAAACCTCGCTGATGACCTCAAAGCCGCTAAAACTGCCTGTAATTGCAAGGCCAATAATATTTTCCGCAAGTTTCTGTTTTTTTATCTTCTTTGCTGTCTCATTGAGGGTTGCGCCGGATCCAAGAGCGTCGTCTAGCAATAAAAGCGTTTTATATTGTCTCGCATCGTTCACCATTATAGTATCGCGAGCATTTTCAATACGGTCAGCAAGCTTATTGAGAGTTTTTTGAGGCACAATGATTGGGGTTTTTACTTTCACTATTTTAAGCGACGGCAAAGAAAGATTGAGATTTCGCTCCAGCTCTTGCATAAACTGAATTTCCCGCTTAACTGTGGGCGGGATAAAACCAACCGCATCGACATCAAAACTTTCGATAAGAGATTCCACCTTCGGTCTAATCTGGCTTGCCAGCTCCTTGATGAGACTCTTGTCCTGGCTTTGTTTCGCGTAAAGTAGAAGCTGGCCGAGTTTTGTTTTACCAAATCGCTCAATACTATAGAAATCCAGATAAAAAATCTTATCTAGATAAATCTTATCAAACGTATTTTTTAATTTGTACATGCCGTCAATCAACCCATTTTTTTTGTACGGAATATACTTTTTGAGCGTCCTTCCATACTCAAGAGCTGTTTTTTCAACGCCTAGTTTTTGTTTATTGCACCAGTAGATAAACCCTTGAGATCCCTCCAGTCTTTCACCCGAAGGCGTAATTACAAGAAAATTATCATCAATACTTTTTTTGAGTGAAGGTTCAATATCGTATTTGTTCGCAATACTTTTTTGTTTGCTTAGCAAGTAAAAAACCTTTGGCGGCTTGCCAACTTTATAAAGCTTCCCTTCACTCAGTAGTTTATTGAGCTGTTTCCGGACAGCTCGTGAAGTAATGCTTAAATAACCGGTAAGGTCGTTACCGGTGGCTTGGCCCTTATCTTCTATAAAATCAAGAATTTTCTGAGATGTATTGCCCTTCATGAGACTATTATAACATAGCACATGCTAAGTTCCTAGTACCTAGTGAACTAGGAACTAGTATTGCCGGCCTAGAATATTTAGAATACTATTGAACAATGGAGCTAGGCTTGGAAAAAATAGAACCAACGGGAGAACAAGAGATGGCAGATAAGAGTGGGGAAAAGTCCAGACGCGAGATCTTTTTTAGGAGAGTACGTTCAAAATTTATGGCTATGGCCATGGCCGGCTTCATTACCTTGGGGTCAGCTGGAAGGATAGAAGCCAATCAAATCCAGTTTGACAAAAAAGGAGAATCAGCCCCGGAATTCGTCTTAGAACCGGCAATTACTCAAGAGAAACTTCACGAATTTGAGGAGTACCTTAAAAAAGAAGAACCTGAGTCCATTGAATGGCTTGCAGAATTTGAAACCAGACTAATTGAGCACATTGATCGAATGTCTGAAAAACTTCTGAATCTCGATCCTCTTGAAGATAAAGAAGCGGAGGAGGAATTAGATAGGTCATTTTCCAGCCGGGATTCCTCTTTATTTAGGAAAAAAATCTATGGCCAAGACCATAAAGTCTTGGAATTTTTCAAATCTCATCCGCAAGAATTAAACGAGTATCAAAACATGCTCAAAGAAAGCATGCGTAAGATTCTATTGAGTGCGATTATGCTCGATAATTCACCTGCCATAAGGAAAAAAGCAATTTCATCAAGTTTTCCGATAATAATTTTGAAGCCGCACGATGTCAGCGAAATCAGGGGAGTTAACGGATATATTGCCGATAAGCCGTTTCGAATTGTAATGACGCCCCGAGTATTTTTAGGCCACGATGGCAAGATCAATCCAGCGGCCTATATCAATTTTATGGTTCACGAAATTATCCATACGCTTCGCGGCCATATCGATATTACCAGTATTTTGCATATGTTGCTGAATGAGGGATCCGTCCAGAATAATACTTATGAAGTAATACAATTTATCCAAAGCTCTAACCCTCGTCTCAAGAACGTTTTAGGCTATAAGCTTTATGATAATTTTATTATTCCCGCTGCGATATTTGATGCGATTGCTAAATCGCATGGATCGGGGGATGCAGTTGCCAGGTGGTCTGCGGGATTAATTGATGATGACGAGTTAATAAAAGATATTAGAGAAGCTGCAAAAGGCTTAGGCATTGATTCAAAGATAGCCGATGATCTCAAAAACTTTGGAATGAGAAATGGGTCTCAGCTTGTGGAAGAACAGTTAAAATTCACTGCCTCTATTCTTTCCCGGCTGCAAAACAGCGGCCTTACTTTGCCTCCAGATTTTATTGAAAATATTTTAACCCGGGACAGGTTTATTGAATCAAACCAAAGAAAACAAATTAATAAAATAATAGATTCCCTGGATTCATTTTCAGAATAAAGCCCCATACGGAAGGAATTGAAGCGTTGAAGTTGATTTTATTTTGGTTTATGGTATAATAGTCTAGTACTTCTTTTACAATTTAAAAGGAGGCTCCAATGCGATTTTTGGGCAAGTTGATGAAGATTATAGTTTTTACTTTGTTTTTACCTGCATGCGGTAAGGTTGAAAATCCTGTTGGTCCTTCAAATCCATACCCCTTTCAGCCGGTGAAAATACGATTCCTTGATGGTGCCGGCAATTCTGGACCTCTGACGCTTCATCTCCTTGAGTTGCTCCCTGGGCCGGGGGCTATAAGGCCTAATTCAATTGAATTCAAGGCAGAAATCTGCATGGATCCAATTTCAGGTCATGACAGTCCCTTTTTTTCACAAATGCGTCTTGTCTCACTCCAAAGTGACGACGGGCCTACTCCAAAAGATCAGACCGATAGCGCTTTTGACTGGAACGGAGAGCCCTTTATTGTTCGGAGCGGAGAATGCATAACTATCAAAATACCTCGGCCTATCCTTTCACGGCCAGGTTCTTATTATCAATATACTTTACAGCCTGGAACGAACTATCTTTTGTTTGCCGCGGGGTATGGCCCACACTGGCCGAGTAGCAGTTTTGTTAATTGGGGAAATCTAGTCGATAGAGCTTGTCCGCCTTTTGATGTTATAGAAAAATTAAACAGTACACCCGCCTGTATATTGCGAGCTGCCTACTTCCTAGAATATACTTCATACAGTTAATACCAGTAAAACCCGGTCTTAGAAAACCGGGTTTTTGTTGATAAATAAATTTAACCTACTCCAACTTATATGTTAAAATTAACATATGGATGATGATCAAAACACTGGGAAAGAATCATTAAAATCTAAAAGATATTTTTTATTCCGGTTTAATGTTGTTTTATTTGTCCTGATTTCAGCGATAATTATTTTTAGCCTTTGGTTTTTTTGGTATAGGGCAAAAACAGATGAACCAATCACTCAAGAGCCTCAAATCACCGGCCTTGAAATTGCTCTAAAATCAGCCACTTTTTTAGATAAGTTAATTCGGCCCGATGGTACGGTTTTAGGCGCTGTTATCTGCAATGAAAGAACTGAAAAATGCCCCCCAGAAGGTTATAAAGAAAATTATTTAAACATTATACCGTCTCCATTTCCCTTTGATCAGGTAATAAATGCTTATCTTCTACTGGAAGAAACAACCGGCAACAAGTCCTACCGGGAAAAAGCCGAACAAGCAATCAACTATATACTGGATCGCTGTAATGACGAAACTGATTTTTGCAAGTTAAATTTTTCTTCAATTGCCCAATATTATGACAAAACCGGAGACCAGAAATACTTTTCAGCCATGTTGAGTCTAGCTGATAACTTTTTGTCTGAAAGCGACGAAGCAATAGTTTTTGAAGGAACGGGCCAAAACCTCGCCTTGTTATTCAACGCCACTGGAGATGCAAGATATAAAAATAGGCTCCTTAAAGTGGCTGATGCCGAACTTAATAGGCCATTATACCAAACTGAAAATGCCGATTACATTATTCGGGCTGTTTGGTATTTATATCTGCCGGCCCATCAGGTTTCTAAAGAAGCAAAATATCTGACTGTGGCTGAAACCATTGTCAACGACCTCTTAAAGCAAGGAAGGGTATCAGAAATTTTTGAAGATCAAATAAACGCGATAATAACTGCCGATAGCTTGCTGGCTCTGGCTGACCTTAGAGGAAATGGAGAATACAGAACGCAGGCCCATAATATATTGCAAGATTTGTTGGACTCGGTATGGGATACGCCGGAAAACATAAAATATCGCGGCGATTATGGATTCATCTATACTTTAACCAGAGACAGAACGTTAACTGCCGCTGAAATTCAGCAAAAACCCGGCTTGTTTAATTATTGGAAGGTGTTCAATGGCCGGATCGTGAAATTATTTACTCTCATGAAAGATGATAACTTTGATTTATAGATAATAAGATGAATAACAAATTTATAGCTATAACAATCTCAATCTTTGTCCCATTGTTTTTATTCTTGGGATTTATTTATTTTTCCAATTTTACGTCGGCTACTCATGAAGTTGATGAATTTTGTTGCGTGTGGGATATGGGTGGTGGCGAGTGTGTCGCAAATTGTTCTGAGCCTAGAGAACACGAATACTCCCAATCATCCTACTACTCCCAATCATCCTACTACTCCCAATCATCCTACTACTCCCAATCATCCTACTACTCCCAATCATCCTACTACTCCCAATCATCCTACTACTCCCAATCATCCTACTACTCCCAAGGTTCCTACTATTCCCAAGGATCCTATGGCGGCGGTTACTCTCAAAGCTCCTACTATTCTCAAGGTTCCTACTACTCTCAAGGCTCCTACTACTCCCAAGGCTCCTATGGCGGCGGCTATTCCCAATCCAGCTACTACTCCCAATCGGCATATGCGCCCTCTCTATCAGTTAATTTAACGGCTAATCCTAATTCTGGACAGCCTCCTTTGAATGTTAATTTGGATGCCAGCGTATCCGGCGGTTCAGGCACTATCAACTATAATTTCTGGTGGGACTGCGGTTACAGTGATCCTACTCCGACTATGACTGAAGCCGAAGCGACCTGCGGTGCACTTACCGCACCGCCTTCTGACGAGGCAACCGGTGGGACAAAAACTTACAGCGGCGGTTATGTCATCCATACTTTTACCGGTTCCGGTACTTTTAATAATCCAATTGCCAGAAATATTGAATATCTTGTTGTTGGCGGAGGCGGCGGAGGCGGCTGGAGCGATAACGCCACTCCCGCCGGCGGAGGCGGCGGCGCGGGTGGAATGTCAGAAGGGTCTATGAGTCTTTCGGTCGGCATACAGCCTATTACTATTGGTTCTGGCGGAAGTACGGAAAACAATGGCGGCGATTCATCTCTGGGTCCTTATGTTATCAGCAAAGGCGGCGGCGGCGGGCCGCTAAACTGGACAACTAATTTGGCTTGGAATACTGGAAAAACCGGCGGTTCGGCCAGTGGCGGTGTTCGTGGTGCTCCCGGCGGTTCCGGTATCCCGGGCCAGGGCAATAACGGTGGAAGCGGTTTCCCTAATCCTTGGGGTGGCGGTGGCGGCGGCGGAAAAGCAACTTCTGGCAGTAATGCGCCCGACTGCCGAGGCGGAGACGGCGGAATCGGTAAAGAAAACACTATAGATGGGACTTCTAAATTTTATGCCGGCGGCGGCGGCGGCGGCGGATGCAATTCGGCTAATGGCAGCGGCAATGGCGGTACTGGCGGCGGAGGCGGAGGAGGCGTTGGTAGCACAGGCTGGGCTGGTATTCCCGGAACTGACGGCAGGGGTGGTGGTGGAGGTGGCGGCGCGGGCGGCACAGGTGTTGCAAATCCTGGCGGTCGCGGCGGTTCAGGCATTGTAATAATAAGATATGTTGTATCTTCTGGTAGCTGTGTTGAAACTCCAGGGGTTGGCTATAAGTGTAACGGATCATCAATTAATCCTGTAAGTACTCTTCACACTTATTCGTCAACTGGCGTTTATCGGCCTATAGTTCTTGTTGAACGAGGCGCTGATGTGGCTCTGGATTTTGACACAGTTACATTAACTTCTCCATCTCCGACAGCCAGTAATGTTACCATAAACAAACCAAATTATTGTCAATCTGGCCCCGGCGGAGTGGTCAGTTGGACTTATTCGGATCCCAACACTCCTTCCAGTCCTCAAAACGGTTATAGGGTTCAAGTTATTCATCATACCACTGGTTCTGTGGTTTATGATTCTTGTCCGTCTGGAAGCGGTTGTGGCGGGGGAAGCTCTACCAGTAACACCATTACTTCCGGGTTGCTTGGATTTAACCAGCAATACAGATCCAGAGTAATGGTTTGGAATTCTCTCGGTCTGGCTTCTTCTTGGGCTGATCAAACTTCGTGTCTTCCTAATGATCCAGATTGTATTGCCGGAGGAGCAAGGTGGCTGACACCGCTACATGCATATCCAGCCGTTGACTTCACATTCTTTCCAGCTAATCCGGCAGTTGGTACTGTAGTTACATTTACAGATGCAACAATTTTTGACTCGAGTTCTACGGCTAAACAATGGGATTGGAACTTTGGCGGCGGTGCTCCGGGAACAGCCAGTGGTCAAGGACCTCACAATAATACTTATTCAGCTGATGGATCTTATAACGTAACCCTTACCGCTTCAGATAATGCCGGTTTTTGCGCCAAAATTAAGACAATCAATATTCAGAAACCACTTCCTAAGTGGAGAGAAGTTTTGCCGAGGTAATCCTAACACTTAACCTGCGCCGAGCTTAGCTCGGCGCCCTTTGTTTTAGTTTAATTGTGTGGTTTAATAGTTGTTATGACTAAAGAAAACCATCCTTTGCCAATTCATATTTTTAAAATCAAAAAATTAAAATCGCTGTTAGCTATAGTTGAAAATTCGGTCAAAGGTGATAATTATCTTTTTAGAAATTTATATGCCGATGAAAATGGCAAAGAAATTGACGTTTTTGAAAATGGAGGAACTTCTTGTTGCGGCCACGTTTCCTGGATTCTTTTGGCTTTGGAGTTGATTAAACATCCTCACGCAGCTGTTCACGGCACTATAAAAGATCTTCAAGCTAGCGGCTGGTACGAAATAAAAGAACCAAGACCGGGGGCGATTATAGTTTGGGAAGGTGTTGTGGCAAACAAAGGGCTTCAAGGAGAAAAAGGGGTTAAGCTGTCCCATATGGGTTTTTATGTCGGCGACAATATGGCAATCAGCAATGACTCAAAAAGCAGCGGTTTTCCTCACAAGCATCATTATACCTACAACAATACCCGTAAAATAGAAAAAATTTATTGGCACTCAGCTCTGGAAGACATTTAAACAAGAACAAATAATTGTCATAAAATAGGCAATTGCCTATTTTATGACAATTATAAAAATTGATGATTAAAGACATTGTTTTAACAATTCCGCTAGTTGACCAGTTTAAAGAGATCAAAGATAAAAAATGGAAGAATAAATCCTGCGCTATTTGTTCGGCTAAAATGCTGATAAATTTTGGTAACAAAAATCAGGCCGAAATTGAAATTGGACAATTACTAAGTGAGGCCATAAAAATGGGCGGTTGTCTGGAAAATATTGGCTGGAAACACAAAACCATAACTGACTTAGCTAAAAAATACGGTGTTAAATTAAGTTTTATTAAAAAATTTCCCAAAACTGTCCAAGAAAAATCAAGGTGGCTCAAGAAACTTGAAAAATCAATAGTCAGCGGCAAACCGGTTGCAGTTTCTGTTTATTATAAACTTAGCAAGAAAAACGGCGGCCACATGGTTGTTATTAATGGCATTCGTCAAAAAGACAAAATTGTAATCGGTTATCATATACAAGATCCCGATAATCGTTTTAATGGCAACAATTATTATCTTTCCAAAGACAAATTTCTTCTCGGTTGGCGAGGCGGGATGATATACTTCTCAAATTAGTATTTTTTTGTTATTAACTAGCTAGTTGAACCTTAAAAATAGGAGTTTTTGTGAGAAGTATTGAGCGTGATTGGTTAAGACGTGCTTTGTGGGGATGCACATTTGATGATTTTCTTATTGCCCCTGGTTGGGGTATAGCCAAAAGCCGTAAGGAAATATCTCTAGCATCAAAATTTTCCCATAATATCAGACTTAAGATTCCAATTGTCTCAGCTAATATGGATACGATTACTGGAGCAAGGATGGCTATTGCTATTGCTAAGGAGGGTGGGCTGGGGATTATTCATCGCTATCTTAGTATTGCCGACCAGGTCTCTAAAGTTGAAGAGGTTAAAAGAGAAGAGAATTTTATTATAGAAAAACCTTATAGTATTTTTGCCCACCAAACCATAAATGAAGCAAGAAAGTTAATGGCCAAGAATAAAGTCGGGGGCCTTATGGTTGTCAATGATTCGGGCAAATTAGTTGGTATTTTGACCAATAGAGATATAAGGTATTGCGCCGAAACAGAGTTAGTTTCAAGCCGAATGACCTCGCCTCCAGAATTATTAACCGCAAAGTTGGCAGAAATATCTTTAGAAAAAGCCAAAGCTTTAATGGACCAACATTGTCTTGAAAAGCTTCCATTGGTGGATGCTGATTTTAATCTCAAAGGCCTGATAACTTCAAAAGACATAGAGAATATGGAAAAGTATCCTTTAGCCAATAAGGATACCAATGGTCAGCTTATTGTGGGAGCGGCGATTGGGGCAACGGGTGACTATATTGAAAGAACCGCAGAGTTAATAAAAGCCAATGTTGATGTCATCGTTCTTGATATCGCTAATGCTCAATCCGACGTTGGTTTAGCTGCCGTTGTTAATTTTCGTAAAAATTTTCCGAGTATGGAGCTAGTCGTTGGTAACATTGTAATTCCTGAAGCGATAGCAGTTTTTATGCGTCAAGACGTTAATGGATTTAAGGTTGGACTGGGTCCTGGTTCAGCTTGCACGACCAGAAAGAATACTAATATTGGTGTGCCCCAAGCGCAAGCTGTTTACACTTGTTTAATGGCTTCTTCGGTTCCAATCTGCGCTGACGGAGGAATAAAGAGAAACGGCAGTATTGCCGAAGCTCTGATTTTGGGAGCCGGTTCAGTGATGATTGGCGGAATGTTTGCCGGAACAGATGAATCGCCCGGGCTAGTGTTTCGTGATTCAACTGGCCGGAAAGTTAAATCTTTTCGCGGCATGGCGTCGCGAGAAGCAATGTATGAAAAGTTAAGAGCGGAAGAAGCCGATGACCCTTATGAGATTTCTTCTCGGATAAGTCCGGAGGGTATTGAAAAAAATGTGGAGTATAGAGGTTCCGTTGTTCCAATGATCGCTGACATAATTGGCAACTTAGCTTCTACGATTAGTTATATGGGAGCGATGTCTCTTCAAGAAGCAAAAGAAATGTTTATGGAGCGGCCCACTAGTTTTCTTATCAAACTTTCGGAGGCTGCAAAAAGAGAATCTTGGGAAAGGTAAAGTCTCGAATAATCGGGACTTTTAATTTGGTTAAAAAGATGGTAGAATTTTTAAGTTAATTTGCGGGCGTAGATCAATTGGTTAGATCGCATCCCTGTCACGGATGAGGTTGCGGGTTCGAGTCCCGTCGCCCGCGCAATTTGACACAAGTGATACACTTTTGATACACTTAAATTATGCCTACAACCAAAACGCGAATCAATATAAGCTTGTCAGAAGATCTTAAAAAGACCTTATCAAGTCTTGCTAACCGCGATAATATTCCAGAAGCAACCAAAGCCGCTCGTTTGCTTGAGTTGGCTCTTGAAGTTGAAGAGGATCAGGTTTGGAATAAGATTGCCGAAGGCCGAGATACTGCCAAAGCCAAACACTTTTCGCATAAACAGGCCTGGAGGTAATGTTTAAGATTTTTTACCATTATCTTGTTATTCGTGAAGATATTCCAAAACTTCCTAAGTTATGGAAAGAAAAAATACGCATTGCTATAGAAGAACGTCTAACTACCGAACCAGATTTATACGGAAAACCGCTTAGACGTTCGCTTAAAGGATATCGCAAACTTAGAGTAGGCGACTATCGCGTCATTTTTAAAATAGAAAAAAAGATTGTCAAAGTTTTAGTTATAGATCACAGATCAGTAGTTTACGAAAAAAATTCTAAGCGTAAATAAACTCTATGTTACAACTCCCAGTTGTTCAGCCGCAATTTAATTCCAATCAATTTAATGTCCAGGATGTTTTGGGTGCCTGGGTGGTGATTCGGCCAGAATATTTGTGGCTGTTTGTTCTTCTGGTTTTTATGTTTTTTGTTGCGTGGAGCTTTATTTTATCTTACCACTGGAAGAAATTTGGTTTTGAAAAACAAGTTATGACCAAAGCATCCGTGATTTATTTTTCAGTTTCAGGCGGTTTATTGGGAGCTATGGTCGTGGCTTTAATTGTATATTTAAATTCATTATGATTGACATTGATCCAAATGAACAAATAATCAAAAAAGTCAGACGGCATAAATTTGTTTTAGTTTTCAACTCTCTCTTTGTTTTGTTTTTTGTTTTAATACCCCCAGTTTTTTATAAATTTGTTCAGAGTAACATTACTTTAAGTGGTAACGATTTAGCTCTGTTTCTTGTTATTTATTTTGCGATTTTGCTTTTTGTCTGGGTGGGTTTTTTCAAAAGATGGACCGATTATTATTTGGATGTTTTGGTAATTACCGATAAAAGAGTCATCGATATTGAACAAAAAGGATTTTTTCATAGAGATGTGGCCACAATCGGTCTTGATAAAATTCAAGATGTTTCGGTGAATGTTAGTGGTATTTTGGCTACATTTCTTGATTTCGGTACCCTCAAAATTCAATCTGCCGGAGAAGTGACGGAATTTGTTATTCGTGATATTCCGGAACCAAACAAAATCAAAGCCGAAATTTACGACCTCCATAACAAGCGCCTAGAAGCGCCCCAATCGGTCAAAGTTGTTCAGTAAAACCAGTATGTCAAAAGTATTAGTTCTAGTTTTTGTGGGTATAATTTCTCTAACCGGTTTGGTTGTCATTGCTTTTAGTTTTGATCCTGCCCAGTCGAATGTTTACGCTAAGTTTTTATTTTATTCTCTTTTATTTGCTTTGCTATGGAGTTGGGGATCAATAGGTTTTTATTATTTTGGTAAAAAAGACGAGCTTCAATTTGAGAGGGCTTTTAAGAGAGGATTTTTGATTTCCACGCTTTTATTAGTTATCCTAACTTTATTGCGAATTAGACAATGACTAGCAGTAGAATAATAGAAATTAAATCCGAAGATGAGGTAAAATTAATAAAATCTCTGGAAAAAAGAGATGACTTTGAGGCGAAAAGAATCAAGAGGTATTTGGATATGCCGGATTTATCAAGAACACCAGGGAGTCCGATTGCTGAACTATCTGAAAGGATAACCTCTTTACGCAGATTCAAATATTTTGACATTGTTAAAATACCGGAAATTGTTCCGGCCGATATGAGTTTTGATTTATTTAATTTCCCCCCCGATCATCCCGCTCGTTCAAAATCGGACACGTATTTTATTGACGACAGTAATATTTTAAGAACCCATACGACGGTAATGTGGTATTACTGGCTTAATCAAAAAGACATAAGAAGTAAAATCAAAAAAGGGGAGGCGGTCGGAGCATTGTGTCGTGGCAAGGTCTATAGAAAAGACGAAATAGATAGAAATCATATGAACGTTTTTCACCAGATGGATGGCTGGTATCTGTGTCGCAAAGAAGAAAAAATTATCGGCCTGGATGATTTAAAAGAAGTTTTGACCGAAATTGCCCAAACTATTTTTGGTAAAGATATTGAATACAGATTTAATGTTGACCAATTTCCTTATACCGATCCAAGCTGTGAAATGGAGGTTAAAATAGGCGACAGATGGGTTGAAGTTTTAGGTAGTGGAGTTGTGCAAAGCTCGGTTTTACACAATCTTGGCGTAGATCCGGAAATATATAATGGCTGGGCTTTTGGCTTTGGATTGGAAAGGTTGGCGATTATTAGTATGGAGTTGCCTGATATACGGTTATTGTGGTCCCAGGATGAGCGGGTAAAAAAACAACTAAAGTTAGGCAATAAGTTTAAAGAAGTCTCCAAGTTCCCGCCGATTACCAGAGATATTTCTTTTGTCGTTGACAAGAGTTTTGTGCCTAATAATTATTTTGATCTTATCCGTCATTTTGGCGGGGATTTGGTTGAGCAGGTTGAGTTGTTGGATAAATACGAAAATGCCGAGAAATTCGGCCAAGACAAAGTCAGCTATACTTACCGGATTATTTATCGTTCAAACGAACGAACCCTAACCACTGAAGAAATAGATCCGATCCAAAAGCAAATCTACAACGAGACAGCCAAACAATTCGGAGCGGAATTGCGTTGACAAAATATAATGTTTTGGTACAATACAAAACGGAATTTCGGTGGCTCGACTTGGGAGGAGGTTACGCATGACGGGCGCTCACGCTTACATGTTGGCTGAAAATAGAATTAACGCGGTATTGGCTCAATATGATGCTTTGCCTACTACTGAAAGAGATAAGATCGGAAGAGCTGCCTATAAAGAAAAACTATGGAGACGTGAAGTGTTGGCAGAAAGATTAGCCCTCTCCGGTTTTATGTGGGGAATTGCATTTGTTGCACTTTTCTACTTTTCCGGAGTAATTAGGTTCTAGATCACTACCCGCCCCGCCCTTCCGTATAAAAAAGAGAGGTGAGTGACCCTTTGTGGATACCTTCAAAAATGGCCGAAAATAGGCCATTTTTTGATTAAAAATTAACTTGATTTTTAGTCTCCGAAATGTTAAAATTAATAGATTAAGTATGGCTAAAGAAGATACTAAAAAACAAAGCACATATACAGCTAAAGATATTCAAGTTCTTGAGGGGTTAGAACCGGTCCGGAAACGGCCTGGTATGTATATTGGTTCAACCGGTGTTGATGGGCTTCATCATTTAATTTGGGAGGTTTTTGATAATTCTTTGGATGAAGCTATGGCTGGTCACGCCAAGAATATTGAGGTGGCCTTGCTCCCGAACAATAAAGTCAGGGTTACTGATGACGGCCGAGGCATACCAACTGACCCCCACCCTAAGCTTAAAAAGTCAGCCCTAGAACTGGCCGCAACGACGCTTCACGCTGGAGGTAAATTCGGCGGGGAATCATATAAGGTGTCAGGCGGTTTACACGGTGTTGGACTTTCTGTTGTTAACGCTCTTTCTACCTGGATGAGAGCCGAAGTTCACCGAAAGCCAGATATTTTTGTTCAAGAATATAAGATCGGCAAGCCCCAAGGGCCGGTTAAGAAAATAGGCAAGACCGGTAAGACCGGCACGATAATTACTTTTGAACCAGATACCTCTATTTTTAAAGATGTTGCTTTTGATTGGAACACGATTTTAAATCATCTCCGACAGCAGGCTTATCTTACCAAGGGGGTCAAAATTGATGTTCGCGATGAGAGGAATCCAATTGTTTCTGAAGGCAAGAAGGGCAAAGAAGAGCATATCATTCGGCATACGTTTTATTTTGAAGGCGGAATTATTTCTTATGTTGATTTTTTGAACAGAGACCTTGAGGCCAAACACAATAATATTTTCTATACCGCCAAAGACCAAGATGATATTTTTGTTGAAGTTGCCTTGCAGTATACAGACGATCTGCAAAGCAAAGAGCTTAGTTTTGCCAACAATATTCATACTATTGAAGGAGGCATGCATTTAACCGGTTTTCGTTCGGCAATTACCAGGACTCTTAATGACTATGCTAGGAAAAACAGTTTTCTAAAGGAAAAAGATGACAATCTTACCGGCGAGGATGTTAGAGAAGGATTGACTACGATTATTTCGGTCAAATTAAGAGAGCCCCAATTTGAGGGCCAGACAAAGGCCAAACTGGGAACGCCGAATGCCAGAACGGCGGTTGAAACGGTTATTAATACCGAATTTTCCGATTGGCTTGAGAGAAATCCAAATGATGCCAGATCTATTCTGGAAAAAGTCATTTTAGCCTCAAAGGCCAGAATGGCGGCTAAAGCTGCTCGTGAAACTGTGTTAAGAAAAGGTGCTTTAGATGGTATGACTTTACCTGGTAAGTTAGCCGATTGCTCCAGCAAAGATGCTTCAGAGTCAGAATTATTTATCGTTGAAGGGGATTCAGCCGGCGGTAGTTCAAAGGGTGCTAGAGACCGTAGGACACAGGCAATCCTGCCATTAAGGGGTAAAATTTTAAATGTAGAAAAGGCGCGCCTAGACAAAATGCTTGATTCTGAACAGATTCGCAATCTGATCATTGCTATGGGTTCTGCGATTGCCGACGAGTTTGATATTGCAAAATTGCGTTACCACAAAATCATTATTATGACTGATGCCGATGTTGACGGGGCCCACATAAGAACACTTCTTCTCACGATGTTTTATCGGTATTTTCCTAAAATAATTGAAGGCGGTTATCTTTATATTGCCCAGCCGCCGCTCTATAAGATAAGCAAGAGTTCCAAACACTGGTATGTTTATAATGATAAGGAAAAAGAAAAAATTCTTGAAGATTTTAAAAAAGATCTTGAAACTAGCGGAAAGGATAAATCCACTAGATCGGGAAAGGTAAAATCAAAAGATAAGCCCAAGAGTGAATCAGTTGGTGGTTTTGAGCTTACATCTTTGGATGGAGAGACTGCAAGCGGAGAGGTGGAGGAGTCCTCCTTCGCCGAGGCTTCGGAGGACGCTAACGCGAAAATATCCGGCGTTTCAATTCAGCGCTATAAGGGCTTGGGAGAAATGAATCCTGACCAGCTCTGGGAAACTACTTTAAATCCAGCCAACAGGATACTGCTTCAGGTTAACATAGAAGATGCCCAAGAAGCTGATAAGATTTTTGATGTTTTGATGGGCTCTGAAGTTATGCCCAGGCGCAAGTTTATTCAGACCCACGCCAAAGACGTCCAAAATCTAGACATTTAACACGATTGACTTTATTAAGAAGGAGGAGTATTATGTATTTAATACGCCGAGGGGCGTTTTAAAATACCTATAATTATGACAAAAGTCGTAGATTTTATTAAAGATGTAAAAATTGAGTTGTCAAAAGTTAACTGGCCAACAAAGGACCAGATGGTTAAGTATACTTTGGTTGTTTTGAGTTTAAGTTTCGCGATAGCCATATTTTTGGGTGCCTGGGATTGGGTTCTGCAATTGATTTTAAACAAGTTTGTAATAAAGTAACTACGAATTACAAATCTAACCAATATACAAATCTACGAATAAGATATCTGAATTTGTAGATTAGTATATTCGCTAAAATTTGTAATTAGTAGGGATTATGCCGAAACAAGTAACAACCGGGGAAAAACAATGGTACGCCATTCATACATATTCCGGGTATGAAGATACTGTGACCAGAAACCTAAAACAGCGCGTTGAGTCTCTTGGTTTTGAAGATAAAATATTCAATGTTATCGTTCCCAAGGAGAAGAAGATTAAAATCAAAGGCGGTAAAAGAGAAGTAATAGAGGAGAAAATATATCCCGGTTATGTTCTGGTTGAAATGGTTGTTGACGATGCTTCTTGGTATGTAGTTAGAAATACACCCAATGTTACTGGCTTTATTGGCGCTGGCACCATTCCTACGCCGTTGGCGGCAGGTGAAGTGGAGGGGCTTATGAAAAGAATGGGTGTTGAAGAACCGAAATATAAAATTGATGTTCAAATCGGAGACAGGGTTAAAATCATCGACGGACCTTTCAAGGATTTTGACGGCAAAGTGGCTGAAGTTGACATGGAACGAGGAAGGATTAAAGTATTAGTGACAATATTCGGTAGAGAAACACCAGTCGAACTCGACTTTCTTCAGATTAAAAAACTGTAACTACGAATTACAAATCCAACTAATATACAAATCTACGAATAAGATGTCGTGATTTGTAGATTGGTACATTGGCTAAAATTCGTAATTAGTAGGGATTATGGCTAAGAAAATTAAAACAGTAGTAAAGATTCAGGTGACAGGGGGAGCTTTAGAGCCGTCTAAGATAGGTCAGGCTTTGGGTCCGCAGGGTATTAACTTGCAGCAATTTATGCAGCAGGTTAATGAAGCGACTAAGGACAAGCAAGGCCAAGTTGTTCCGGTTGAGATTAATATTTACGAAGACAGGACTTTTGACTTTAAACTCCGAACTCCACCCGCAGCTTATTTGTTACGGGTGGCAGCCGGAATTGAAAAAGGTTCTGGTGTTCCCAACAAAACCAAAGTCGGCAAGGTTACCAAGGAACAAGTCAGGAAAATAGCTGAACAAAAAATGGCTGATCTCAATGCTAATGACCTAAACGCGGCAGCTAAAATAGTCGAAGGCACCGCCCGCTCTATGGGAATAGAGGTGAAGTAAAAGCTTTTAAAATACGGTTTTAAACGGCTCAATACGTGAGCCGTTTATTTTTATCCACTTGCATCTTATTTTTTTAGAAGTTAGACTTTATTAACTTCCTAAGTTTTTTAAAAAGGAGAGAGGTTGTGATACCAAATCCATATCCAGGAAAATTTATTTTATTGGCTGGTGTTGATTTCTCTGGAAAAGATACCCAGGCAAGCCGGATAGAGAAAGTTCTTAAAGTTCAGTATCCTAATGTAGACGTCTTAAAACCATTTCCAAAAGAGCCGACAAAAACACCAAGTGGCCAGAGGATATACGATATTCTTTTTGGCTGTGATCTAGAGTTCAAACTTGGCGTAAATTTAACCGATTTTGAATTTCAAAAATTCTACATAAGAAACAGAATTGAACATTTCAAAGATATCTTAATTCCTACTCTGCAGTCAGGAGTCAATGTAATTTGTAATCGCGGTATTGATAGCACACTGGCCTATGGCGCCAGGACACTTTCTGATTTCAAGCGAATTATGGACATGCACGAAGAAATGTTTGTTGAAGCCGGACTACCTCTTATTTGGCCGGATTTAATAGTTGTTTACGATATAACAATTGAAACAATGGTCAAACGAAGAGCTCAGTCTAGTCGTATGCCGGATGCTTTTGAAGTAGATAAGAAAGCGATTCAGGTAATAAGTAATTACCGAGCCTTAGCGGCCTTATATCCAAACTGTGTTCTTATAGACGCTGAACCTGATGGCGAAGAGGGTCAGAAGGCCATATTTACCGAAGCAAGAAAAAACATTTTTCCAGTACTAGGTATACCTGCTAAATAAATATCATAAATTAGATTGCCCTTAATTATTGAAAGGGCTTTTTTATTTTTAAAACTTTGTTAGTATACGAATACCAGTTTTTTAAAAAGGTGGTTATGCTTAATCTCCATGAATTGAAGGTTCTTTTGGGTCAACTAAGTCGGGAAGAGTTAGGACTATTGTGCGGCCGTTCTTGGCTTTCAGATTCAGCCATAATTAGTCAGATGAAAGCCGGCAATATTGTCATTGATCCTTTTGATCGGTTGAATCTTACTACCGATAGTTACGATGTAACACTGGGGGAATACTACTGGAGGGAGCAAGAACCCGAAGGCGGTATGACATCATATAATCCCTGGTCGGAATCAGACGTGGCAAGGGTCTGGGGGCATGATTTCCATGTTGCTGAACCGGCGCGAAAGTGGAAAGGAAGAGTTGGTAGCTTGGAGAATATTAACCCGGATGACAGGGTGATTTGGATAAGGCCGGGAGAAACAATTCTTTGTCATACCCAGCAGTTTATCGGCGGACGAGGCGGTGTGGTAACGACAATGATGAAGGCTAGGTCTAGTATCGGCAGAAATTTTATTGAAGTCTGTAAATGCGCCGGTAAAGGTGATGTCGGGTTTACTAACCGATGGACAATGGAGGTTACTAATAACTCAAGGTTTTACCAGATACCTCTTGTAATCGGGAGACGCGTGGCTCAGATATTATTTTTTGAGGTAGAGAAGATTTTGGATAAAGGAGAAAATTATACTAAAGGTGGTAAATATCAAACTGCTGATAACATGGAAGAAGTTAAAGCCAACTGGAACCCAAGAGACATGCTCCCCAAGATGTATAAGGATAGAGAGATAAAAAGATAAGTTCACAAAGCCCAAACGGGCTTTTTTATTTTTTTGATTTTTGGTAGTATCTCATAATCCGAACTTTAAAAATGAGGATGATTACGATGGATAATTTTCCAGATGAATTTCGGGAACAGTTAGATTTAGCTATCCAAATTCGCAGAGAAGCTCTGGTGCCAATATTTACCGAAAGAGAGAAGAGAATTTTAGGTAGAGTTTTTAGTAACACAGACAAAAATACCTACTTCATTTATGGTTTGCCGGAAGAACTAGTCACCACACTTCTTGCTAGATATTCCCGAATTAAAAATCCAAGGGGTCTTAGGGGCCTTTTTCTTGATGATTTTGTTACCAATATTCCGATAATCGGAAAAATATTTACTGATCCCGAAGGATTTTTGAAAGAGTATGGCGAAGTAGAAAATAGGCCAGGAGTGCGGATAGTTGATATTCCTGTTGAGGAATTAGAAAAACTCATGGGGATGGGTTTCTCTCTTGGCTATTACGGTTCGGTTGTTACCATTCAAAAGATTAAGGAATTTTTAACTAAGTTTCTAGATGCCTATGGCCATAATTCAATTGCTAGAATGGGCATAGTTCATTTAGCCTTGGAGAATATTTCTATATTAGCTGCTAAAACCGTTGAGTGGGCTCGTCCTGGTGCTGGGTATATAGAGCTCTCTACGAGGTTTGTTGATATGAGAGCAAAAGAGCTATATCCGGCGTGGAGGTTCTTTACTTCATATTACAGAAAGGCGGAGTCTATAGAAAAACACGCAATGGCATGTATGGGTGCTTATGAAGATTTATACCCTGTATGCGTAGTTCACTTTGAGAGAGAGTTTGCCCACCTAGATCCTTCCAAAGCGGCTATTACCGGTAAGGTTTGCGATAGTTTGGGTAATTTACTGCCCTGCTCCACATTAACATCTCTTGGTGTTTCAATGATGGGGGAGGCCTATCAGAGCGTTGTCAGGCACTTAATTGCTGATGCGAATCCAGAATGTGCGGCCTTAGCTTTTGAAATTATTGAGGAAGCCAAAAAAGTTGGAAACAGAATCTTATTAGGCAACCACTATATGCCTGGAGCTACAGATCATATACAGTATCAATTCTGGATCAGGGATTATCCTAATTCTAGTCAGGAGATAAGGCCGGACGTCTTTGTAAAAAGAGATTATCTTGTGCCCAATGCATTAGCTCTGGAATCAATTATCAAAATGTCAGGAGCAAATATTGACGCAACATTTTTGGAAGCCAGAAATTTATTTAACGATCTCGGAAAAAGAAACTCCGGTCATGAGAGTTATGAAAAGCTTCCTGATTGGTTTGAGCATGCTAGCGGTATTTTTTCCGGATTGATGAGTTTCAGAAGCTGGCGTGACCTTCAGAGAATGGGATTTTGTACTCATAAACGGGGATGGGTTACTCCTAATCTGGGCATGTATTTGCCGCCAGATATGCCTCAAGAATTTATAGAAAAATATTCAGAGTTGCATCTCTGTGAAAGATTTTTATGTGATTCTGACCTGACTACTTCTATGTACGGTTTCCGCATGCTAGCCCAATATGCCTATATGGTCGGCAACTTTGTGCCTTACATTGTTGGCGCAAACTTAAGAGAGTGGGAATTTGTAAATTGGCAGAGAACCAAATGGGGAGTCAATGAAGAAGTTAGAAAGGTGGTCTTGAGAACAGAAGAATTTTTGCGTTATGAATATCCTTGGTGGGAAAGAATATCCCGTGCTGACACGACATGGGAATATGTTTTTGCCAGAGGTCCTAAAGCTATTCCTAAAAAATAAGCCCTTAACGGGCTTTTTTATTACCTAAAATCGTGATAAAATTCTTATATTATGCCACATAAGCCCATCATTGGTTTAGAAATTCATGCTGAACTCAAAACCAGAACCAAAATGTTTTGTGATTCTTTGAATGATCCGGACGAGAAACACCCCAATATTAATGTTTGTCCGATCTGCATGGGTCATCCGGGAACTCTCCCTGTAATTAATCAAGAAGCGGTTAAGAAAGTTATAATGGCCGGACTAGCTTTGAATTGCAAAATAGCCGAAGATACTTTTTTTGAAAGGAAAAATTATTTTTATCCAGACTTGCCAAAGGGCTATCAGATATCTCAGTATCAGAAGCCACTATGTTATGAAGGATGGTTGGAAATAGAATCTAGAATCTTGAATCTAGAATCTAGAAAAAAGAAAATAAGAATCACGCGAATACATCTTGAAGAAGATGCTGGTCGTCTTTACCATGATCCAAAAAACGAAGCTTCTCTGGTTGATTACAACCGAGCCGGAGTGCCGTTGATGGAACTTGTTACCGAGCCGGATTTTGAAACTGGACAGGAAGTCAGAGATTTTGCCAGTGAACTCCAATTAATATGGCGTTATCTCGGCGTTTCAGATGCTGATATGGAAAAAGGCCAAATGAGGGTGGAAGTTAATATTTCGTTGAGTCCTTCGACAGGCTCAGGACAAATGCCTACGGCATTTGGAACAAAGGTTGAGATCAAAAACATCAATTCCATCAAATTTGCTTCTGATGCGGTAGACTATGAAATAAAAAGACAAACAGAATTGCTTGAAGCGGGGGAGAAAGTGAAGCAAGAAACTCGCGGCTGGGATGAGTTTAAAAAACAAACTTTCAGCCAGCGTTCAAAAGAAGAATCCCATGATTATAGGTATTTTCCAGAACCGGATTTGCCGCCCATTCGCATTGCGAATGGGCGAGCCTCGCCCGCAGCGGGCGGGCCACCGACACTATTTTCTGTTGAAGAAATAAAGTCAGAATTATTAGAATTACCTCAACAAAGAAGAGAAAGATTCAAGAAACAATACAATTTACCCGAATATGACATAGAAATATTCGTAATCAATAAGTCGCTGGGCGATTATTACGAGCATGTAGCTAGTGAGCTTCTGTCTTTTGACAAACTGGACCATCTTAAAAAACCGGAAGTAGGGCGTCAAGATAAATTGTTTAAACTCGCTGCTAACTATTTAATTACTGAATTTAAGAGAATGTGTGATGAAGTTTCAGCTGAACCAGACGATACCAAAGTCACTCCTGATGTGTTTGCTGATTTGGTTGTAAGAATATTTCATGGCGAGGTGTCGTCATCTGGGGCTCAACTGGTAATTAAAGAGATGTTTTTTACTGGTAAAAAGCCCGGTGAAATTATAAAAGAAAAAAACTTGGAACAGGTTTCCAATGTTGAGGAGCTTAATTTAGCGGTTGCTAAGGTTATTGCTGATAACCAGAAAGCAGTGGAAGATTTTAAAGCTGGCAAAGAGGTTTCTCTTAAATTTTTGATTGGCATGGTAATGAAAGAAACAAAGGGCAAGGCAAATCCACAGGTAGTTGAAGGGTTACTCAAAGAAGTGTTAAAATAAAAACAGATGATCAAGAAATTATTTACAAAATTAGTTGGATTTAGGGAAGTAGTTAGGGGACAGAAGCCGTTTCATCAAAGGGAGCAGATTGAACGTGAATTAGCAGAAGAAAGGCGTCAGCAAGCAAAGGAACGAGAGAGGGAAAGATTAAAAGAAATTGGACAAAGGAAAGAACCTTCCGACACAGATATTCTTGGTCCGTCTGATTCAGCTGAGAAAAAATAAAATTAATTTGAGCGTATTTTTATTGTCTTATAATTACACATATGCGTAATTATAAGACAAAGTGTTTTACTAATTTTGTTGCCTCTCTTTCGTTTTTGATCCAGGTTATCTCCTTGTTTCTCTTAAACCAGGTCATCTGGCGTTTTGAGTATCTCACTATATCTCTTAATAATTCCTTATAATATTCCGAGTCTTTAAACCTTTCTACTTTCAACTTTCTACTTCCTACTTTCTGAAGGTATCGTGATATCCATCTATATTCTAAACCGAAATCATCAAGCCGTTTCCAGCTTACTCCTTGTTGGTGCAATCTCTCAACTTCTCTTATCATTCCTTGACTTAGCCTTTTATCTAGGCGAATCTTTATTCTTTTTTCTAAGTTTTTTGATCTTAGCCCTATCCATAGTATGTTGTAAGTTGTGTGTTGTATGTTGTAAGTTTGTTTCGGCGGGACCAGTTTTCCAGTAATCAGAACTATTTCTAAAGATCTTACCAGGCGACGCTTGTTGTGTTTATCAATATTCTTAGCTCGTCTGGGGTCAAGTTTTTGGAGCTGTTTAAAAAGTTGTTCCGCAGATTGTTTCTCAAGTTTCGTACGGATATTTTTGTTGGGTGGAACTTCGGCTACAGCCATTCGGTCAAGGAGGATATCAATGTAAAATCCAGTCCCACCGACAATAATAGGAATTTTGTGCTTGGCAGTTATTTCTTGGCTGGCTTTTTCTCCTAGTTTTTTAAAAGCATCAGCAGTAAATTGCTTTTTTGGACTGACTGCATCTAATAGATAGTGCTTTACTATTTTTTGTTCTTTTTTTGTAACCTTACCTGTTCCAATATTCATTCCGAGATAAACCTGCCTTGAATCGGCTGAAATAATTTCACCGTGGTATTTACGAGCTAATTTAATAGCCAGATCAGATTTACCTGAAGCGGTTGGACCAACAATTACAATAATTTTTGTCCATCGGCTAGCAGATGACACTTTGGTCATTTTTTGATATTATATATCACATTATTACGTTCTTTTAAAGGTGGGCTGTAAATGTGCTGAAATGGCTTAAATTATGGCCCTTTTTAACTACAACCTTTGTTGCCTATAACAATGTTGAATTTATCCTTATACCGACATTTATTGCCAACGGGATAAGGGGTTGGTATCTCCTTTATCTATGTGAGGTGTTGGGTAATCTTGAGCTTGCCTATTATGCCTGGTTTTTTTGGTGGTTGGGCAAGTTAATAAAAGAGAACCCTAAACTTAAAGAGTTTTATGATGATGCTTTAGTTCGTGGTGCTGGTAGGGTTTTTAGAAAACTGGTTAAAATATTGGTTGAAATGTTGCTAGAGCAAAGCAAGAGCAAGCGCTTGGAGGATCTCAACAAAAACGGCAAACGAGAAGGTTTTGCAACAATGTTTTTTCTGGGTGTCGGAATAGGTACTTGGCTTCTGGGACTGCTTATTTTTTACGCGAACAGGTCTTACCTAGGTCTAGTCGGACTTTTTTTGGGTAATATAACCAAGATAGCTTGCTTTGTTCTTTTGGCTAATATTCTTGGCTGGTGGTTTTATTCATTAATTACTGCATTTGCAATCGTAAAAGCTTACAAATTTATTTCGCCTAAGATAAAAAATAAGCTTAGAGAAATAAATAAAAACTTCCAATAATCATCGGAAGTTTATCCCCAAACTCATGTATGAGTGTGGGGATTTATTTTTTGTCAGCCACTTCTGTTCCTGTGTGTTTGATGAATTTATCTATTTTCATCAAGCCAATATTTCCCTTACTTCTTTGTCGGACGGCGACTGATTTGGCTTTAGCTTCTTTTTCACCAACTATTAAAATATAGGGTATTTTTTGTTTCTCTGCTTCACGGATTTTTTTGCCCAGGGTTTCATTATCTTTGTTAATTTCAACTCGGATACCAGCTTTTTTCAACTGTTCAACTACTTTATCGGCCCATTTGTTTTGCTGATCAGTGATGGGTAAAACTACGGCTTGAACAGGGGAGAGCCAAACTGGAAAAGATCCGGCGTAATGTTCAATTAAGACAGACATGAATCGTTCAATTGAACCCATGATAGCAGCATGGATCATAACTATTCTTTCCTTCTCGCCTTTTTCGTTGATACAATATAGGTCAAAACTCTCGGGCATATAAACATCAAGTTGAATTGTTGCAACCTGCCACTGGCGGCCTATTGAATCAGTACCCATAAAATCCAATTTAGGAGCATAAAAAGCGGCTTCACCAGGAGCTTCTTCGTATTTAGTTTTGTTTGTCTTGGCTATTTTCTTTAAAATTTCCTCAGCTTTATCCCAGTGGTCTTTGTTGCCTAGATATTTTTCTAGGTTTTGGGTATCGCGCAGCGATAAACGCAACTCCAGATTAAAATCAAAGGATTTGTAAAAGGTGTGAATGATACCCCAGATTTTTTGTATTTCTTCTTCAACTTGAGATATGCGGCAAAAAACATGGGCGTCATCTTGGGTAATAGAGCGGACACGGGATAAACCGGCCAACTCTCCTGATTGTTCATCACGATAAACTTTTGTCGTGTTGGCATATCTTTGAGGCAATTCGCGGTAGCTATGTGGCTTGCGGGCATAAATCTGGGTATGGTGAGGGCAGTTCATTGGTTTCATCGCAAACTCGTGGTCCTCCCTGGTTTTAATGTGAAACAGCTCATCTTTGAATTTGTCCCAGTGGCCACTTTTTTCATATAAATCCCTTTTGGTAATATGTGGAATATCAACTTGCTGATAACCGTATTTTTTTCTAAGTTCCCAAACATAATCATCCAACAGATTTCTAATTATTGTTCCTTTGGGTGTGAATAATGGCAAACCTCCGCCAACTAGATCAGAAAAAGTAAACAAATCTAATTCAAGACCCAATTTTTTGTGGTCTCTTTTTTTGGCTTCTTCAAGCATGACAACATGGGCGTCTAGTTTTTCTTTTGTTTCAAAAGCAAAACCGTAAATGCGGGTAAGTTGTTTGTTTTCCTCATTTCCGCGCCAATAAGCGCCGGCAACATGAGAGAGTTTGAAAGTATCAGGTTTAATATCCGCAGCACTTTTAACATGGCCGCCACGGCAGAGGTCAACAAAACGGCCGGATTGATAGGATGTTATTTTCTCTTTTTTGGTAGCTAGATCTTCAAGAAGCTCTAATTTATAGGGATTGCCAATGTAGCGTTTTTTGGCTGATTCTTCCGTTTCTTTTATTTCTTCAAACTTGTTCCAGCTTTCTAAAATCTTTCGCATTTCTGTTTCTATTCTCGGCAGGTCCGCGTCTGAAATTTTACCCGAAACTTTAATATCGTAATAAAAACCACCATCAATAGCTGGACCGATGGCTAGTTTTGAACCGGGATATAATTCTAAAACTGCAGCGCCTAGAAGGTGAGCTAGAGAGTGACGAAGATGTTGAAGTTTTTCATTCATCAGATGAATTCAGAATATCAAAATAGGACGAAAGCCAAAAGACTTGACAATTATGGTGCTATCTGTTAGGATATAAGACGAGTTTTAAGGAGGAGGGATGTCGCAAACAAAAAAGCCCTTTGATTATTTTTCTGGTTCAGCCTTACGCGGACGAGCTTTGTTTGAGCGTGGTCCTTTTCCAAAGCAAGAATTGTCTGTGAGTGGACCAGAAACAGCGATGGTTGAAGAACCCGGGTTACTTTCAAGGTTTACTGATGACGGAGATACTCTGTTAGGAACAGCTCTTGGTACAGAAGAAGGCAGATCCTTGTATAATGGAATCAGAAACTATTTTATTACCGGAATTGATCCACAGAGAATCTTCAATCATTTCTGTTATGGGGCATCTACTAAATATGGTCATACTTTGTCTGCTGACCAAAGAAAAGTGTTGGTTCTAAAAATGATGAGTAAAGCAATGGGTGATTTCATTCAGGAAAAACTTTTGGCTTAAGCCATTTTTTCCGCCTTCGGGCGGATTTTGTTTTTAAGCTATTGCATTAATAATCTTTACCTCATCGCACAAGAGTTTAAGAGAGCCATCACGGTCATTAACCTTGCCTCTGGCGACGACGATGGAGTTTTCTTTCCATGCTTCTGGGTTTTTGTCGTAAACATTAGGAAAAACCACCAGTTCTATTTTAGAAGTTAAATCTTCTACGTGAGAGAAAAGCATGGGTTTGCCGGTCTTAGTCGTTATTTTTTGAACTTTAGTTATAATTCCAGCTATTCGGATAGATCCGGTCGTACTGATGGAAATGTTTTTAATAGGAGTAATTTTTTCAAGCTTTAACTGTTCTTGGAAAGTGTTTAGGGGATGATCAGAGACATACAAGCCTAATAATTCTTTTTCCCAAGCCAGTTTTTCAGTGCTGTGGGCTGGAGTAGTATCAATCAGACGCAGGGGAATAGTAGTTTCTTCAGTGTGGCCAAATAAGCTTATTTGGCCATTGCTGGCGTTTCTTTGTTTATCTCGGGCATGGTTTAATAAATTCTCCATATTAAATAACAGCATGTTACGCTCGCCAAAAGCATCAAGGGCGCCACATTTTATAAGTGATTCAAAAGATTTTTTATTTAAGTCTTTATCTTGGATTCTGGTGACAAAATCTTCAATGTCTTTATATGGACCGCTGGTTTCTCTTTGGCTGATTATCCTTTCAGCTATATGTTCGCCCAGGTTTTTGATTGTCAAAAGGCCAAAACGGATTTGGTCTTTCTGATCTGACAGCCCCTTGATTACTGTAAAATCTTTGAATGAACTATTTATATCTGGCGCTAAAACTGGAATTTTCATTCTTTGGCATTCTGAAATTATTTCGGCAATTTTTTCAGTGTCACCAGATTCAGCCGTAAGAACAGCGCACATATATTCAGCCGGGAAATTGGCCTTCATGTAGGCGGTTTGATAGGCAACTCGGCCATAACAGGCGGCGTGAGCTTTGTTAAAGCCGTAACCTTGAAATGGCTCAAATAAGTTCCAGATAGCTTCTGCCTGATCCTTGGTCATTTCGCTATGGGTTTGGCATCCTTGAACAAATATCTCGTGTTGTTTAGCCATTTCAGCCGGTATTTTTTTACCAACCGCTTTACGGAATTTATCAACTGTTTCCCAATTATAACCGGCAAGTTCCATGGCTGTTGAAAGAAGGTCGTCCTGATAAACTAAAACTCCATAAGATTTTGCTAAGAATTTTTGGGCTTTGGGGTGGAAATACCTGATTTGACTGCGTCCTTGTTTGCGGGCGATGTATTCGGGGATGTTATTAATTGGTCCAGGACGATAAAGAGCGACCATGGCGTTGATGTCGTGAATGGTTGTTGGTTTCAACTCAACTAAGTATTTGGTCATACCGGAACCGTTTAACTGGAAAAGTCCTTCAGTTTCACCTTTGGCCAGCATGGCGAATGTTTTTTTGTCGTCAAAAGGAATTTTTTCAATATCTATATCAATGTTTCTGTGGTTTTTAACTAAACGAACAGCGTTTTCTAAAATGGCTAGGTTGCGAATGCCCAAGAAATCAAGTTTGGTAAGACCGACACCGTCTTCACCGACTGTATACATGTCATATTGGGTGATAAGTTTATCATTTTCCCTGGGGTCGTATTGGATCGGTACATATTCAGTCAGTGGTTTTGGGGCAATAACTACTCCGGCGGCATGAACTGAAACGTGGCGGACAGTACCTTCTAGTTTTTTGGAAACATCAAGTATTTGACGTGCTTCGGTATCACGATCATATAGATTCTTTAACTCCGGCTCAAGTTCCATAGCATGGTCAACGGTCATGGGAAAACCCTGGGAACCCACGGGGATGAGTTTGGCTATACGATCGCCAGTTTCATATGATTTACCCAGGGCTCTGGCTACGTCCCTAACCGCCCCTCGAGCCATCATTGTTCCGAAGGTACCGATTTGGGCCACCTTGTCAGAACCATATTTGTTTTTGGCGTATTCAATTACTTCTTGTCTTCTGTTGTCGGCAAAATCCATGTCTATATCAGGAGCTGATGGCCTGAAAGGATTCAAAAACCTTTCAAAAGGAAGTTGGAATTCAATCGGATTCACATTGGTGATGCCTGATAGGTAGGCCACGATTGATCCAGCAACTGATCCACGGACTGTCGTATATATATTTGATTCACGGGCGAATTTTAAAATATCTGATACGACAAGGAAATAGGGGGCGTAATTTTTATCTTTTATGACCTTAAGCTCGTATTGTCGTCTTTCCTCAACTTCCTGGTTGTTGTCTAAACCATATTTTTTAGCACCTTCTGTGGTTATTTCATCAAGCATTTGGTCAGCTGTCTTTCCTGGTTCAATAGCGAAGTCGGGGAATATGAATTTACCAAGAGTTAAATTTATATTACACCTTTCGGCAATCTTTTCGGTATTGGCCACTGCTTCTGGAATGTCTTTGAATTTTTCCAGGGCTTCCTCAGTTGAGATAAAGTGATATTCACCATTACCGGAAAAAATAGCTGTGTCTCCAATATCAGTATTGGTTGAAATGGCAACTAGGGTTTTGTGGGCAAAGGCATCGTCATGATGAAGATAATGTGAGTCCTGGGTGGCTACGAGGGGGATATTTAGTTTTTTTGAAAACTCAACAAGAGTATTTTTCCAATCTTGGAAGAATTCAACGTCGGGATGATGCATTATTTCCAGGTAATAATTATCTGGTCCAAAAATAGACTGGTATTCTAGTATTACTGATTCGGCCTTTTTCTTGTCTCCAGACTGGATTGCTCTGCCAAGTTCGCTGCCAGGGCAGCCGGAAAGAGCCATTAATCCTTCAGAATGTTGGCGGAGTAAATCCTTATCAACTCGGGGTTTATAATAATAGCCCTCTAAGTGGGCGGCGGTTGTGAGTTTGATCAGATTTTGATAACCGGTGTTGTTTTTGGCAAGTAGCGTTAGGTGGTAACGTTTATTATCAATGTGGGGTTCTTTTTGGAATCGGCTTCTATTGGCGACATAAGCTTCTACCCCAATGATTGGCTTGATTCCGTTTTTGACACAGGCAGTATAAAAATCAATTGCTCCATACATGACCCCGTGATCAGTTAAACCAATCGCGGTCATGCCGTGAGCTTTGGCCAGTTTGACCATTTCGTCTACTTTAGACAATCCGTCCAGGAGAGAGTAGTGAGAATGAGTGTGGAGGTGGACGAATTTCATAATCTAATTTTAACACTCGTGGAAATTCGGACAACGAGCAAAAATTGTTGATAAGTCATAAAATTTTTTGTTTTTATGTAAAGTAATGTTAATTTAAGGAGTAGGATAGTTCTTTAATGGGGGAGGTTGATAATGAGGTTGTATAACTTTTTATTTGCAACCTTGATCTTATTTGTCGCGACTGGTTGTGTCTTAAGACAGATTGCAGATGAAAATCCTATCCGAATAGAAGGGCGATACGAGTTTGTTTCCTTAGATATGTCTGTTTTTGGTAATATCAATACCCAGCCAGTTCAGAATGGTGAAGCAAGTTTTGATCCGGTTCGTCGGTTTCGGGCCAGATACATTGATCCAATATTAAAAAAAGAAATTATAAATCTGGACGGGGAGTTTATTGTAAAAGGTAATAAAATTGAACTTAATTTGCCCGAAGCAAAGTTAAACGGAAATTTTAGGTTTTCAAATAGGAGAGGGGAAACAAGGCTTACGATTACCTGGAGAATTCAAGGAGACAGCAGATTGTATAATTGGATATTAAGCAAAAACTAGCGACACTTGTCGCTTTTTTGTTTTTGTGATAAGATATATACTATGGCTGTTCCACGTCACCACATGGCGAAGGGGAAGCAATTGAGACGCCGAAGTCATCTTGCCCTTAAGCCATTAAAATTATCAGAATGTACTCAATGTAAGAAGAAAATCTTGCCTCATTTGGTTTGTAAATATTGTGGGTATTATAAGGGGAAAGAGGTTGTTAATGTTTTAGCAAGAGAGTTGAAGAAAAAAGAAAAAAAGCAAAAGGCCGGTAAATAGTTCTCATTTAAAAATGGCTAGTAGACATTTATCACGTTCCGTAGCAATGCAGTCCCTCTATGAGTGGGATTTTCGTGGCAGAAAAATGGAAGACTTACCGGTAATTGTTGCGAGGAATGTTAAAGAGTTTGCTTCCGGGCTTGAGGAGACTGACTTTATTCACCAGCTGATAGATGGAACAATAAAGCATGTAAAGGAAATTGATAAGATTATAGAAAAAGCTGCGCCCCAATGGCCTCTTAATCAAGTTGCGGTTGTTGACCGGAACGTTTTAAGGATTGGTTTATTTGAACTGCTTTTTGGCAAAAGAGATGAAGTTCCACCGAAAGTGGCTATCAATGAAGCCATAGAATTGGCCAAATCGTTTGGCGGAGAAACTTCAGGCAAGTTTGTTAATGGTGTTTTGGGAACGGTTTATAGAGAAATAGGCGAGCCAGGCAAAGATGATGCACCGCCAGCCAAAGAGAAAGCCACTTCATCAGATGAAGCGAGCCTCGCTCCAGAGGAGCGGGAAGGGAAGGAAGAACAGAAGGAAGTCGATGGTAAATAATTTAAAATTTAAATATCAAAATGGAAAGTGACAGTTTAAAATGATAAAATTTTTTAATTTTACATTGTCATTTTGAATTTTGACTTTTGCATTTTGAATTTGTAACGTGTTTGACGATAAAATCTCTCAACTTGAGAAAAAAATAGGCATTGTATTTAAAAACAAGGATCTACTACTCCAAGCTCTAACTCATCGATCCTATCTAAATGAAAATACCAAATGGCACCTGGATCACAACGAGCGTCTGGAATTTTTGGGCGATGCAGTTTTGGAATTAGTTGTGACGGAATATTTATATAACAATTACCCGAACCCTGAAGGAGAATTGACTAATTGGCGGGCGGCATTGGTTAATGCGGTAATGCTTTCAAAGATCTCAAATGAATTTGATTTAAATGATTTTGTTCTTCTCTCTCGTGGAGAAGCGCGGGATACTGGTCGGGCAAGACAGTATATTCTTGCCAATACCATCGAAGCGTTAATCGGGGCGATATATTTGGACCAAGGATATGATCCGGCTAAAGATTTTATAAGCCGCTTTGTTCTTAAGGAGTTGCCGACGATTATAGAAAAGCGTCTTTATCGTGACCACAAGAGCTTGTTTCAAGAGTATGCTCAAGAGTACGTCGGAATTACTCCGACCTATGAAGTAATGGAGGAATGGGGGCCGGACCATGCCCGCAACTTCAAGATGGGGGTATTTCTTGAAAAAGAAATGATAGGTAGTGGCAAGGGGCCTTCTAAACAAGAAGCCCAACAAGAAGCGGCAAAGGATGCATTAAATAAAAAAGGATGGTAAACTTATCTTATGGCTTTTGAAAAACCGTCATCAAAATCAGAAGGTTTTGGACTTCACGAAGAGTGGGAGGCTTTGCCGGCCATGGTTATTGAATTTCCTATTTTGCCTGTCCAAATATTAAGTAACTTACTGGAAAGTTTGTTTTAATGATTAAAGGTCAATACAAAAAAGTTTTATGGGAAGTCTTTGATGTTTTAGGTTTTTTGGATGACGAAAAAGAGAGGGCTCTTGAAGGTTTTAAGAAAAAATTTGCCAGTGAAATGTTCAAAGAGGTAGAAAATAATTTATCTCAAAACCAGCGTCAATGGATAGCCCAAGTAACGGCAAAAAAAGAGTATGATAAAAATGACCCTGTCGTTTCCCAGATACAAGAAACAATAAATTCAGCTTATCCTGAAGACGAACTCTATCAAAGGAGTCACAAGGTTTTCAAAAAAATTCTCTCAAGTTATGTTGATTTCATGTCTCAAAAAGTCAGTTCCGAAAAATCAGAAAAACTCACTAGTATCCTAAACAAAATCTAAAGACTGAACTTGCTTATTTTTTTAAATTTGCTAGCATATATCAAATGCTTATGATTAGATTACAACGGGTAGGTAAGAGGGGGCAAGCCTATTTTAGAGTGGTTATTTTGGAACACACCTCACGAGTCAAGGGCAAGTACCTTGAGCTTTTGGGTAACTACAATCCTCACCAGAAAGAATTTAAAGTTAAAAAAGACCGAATTGAATATTGGGTCTCAAAAGGCGCTCAAGTATCTCCAACGGTCAATAATCTGATGGTAAATTATAAAATCTGGGACAAGCCCAAAATGCAGAGCTGGAAACCTAAGAAAAAAACTGTCGGAGCCGTATCGGCTCCTGATGCAAAGGCCCAAGCAGGAGGAACAGAACAAGTCAAAGAGTTAGAATCTCAATCAGTTTCAGGGCGGGCAACTCCAATAGTATAAACATTGTGTTTTTAAAAAACGGGACTAGATACCCGTTTTTTATTTTAATAAATTAAAACTAATGACAATTGATGGGCGTAAAATTGCGGAAGAGATCTTGGGAGAACTAATGCTTAAGATAATAAATAATAATTTAAAACTGCGTCTGGCGGCGATTTTGGTTGGAGAAGATTCTGAATTTAAAAAATTTGTTGAATTAAAAAGCAAAGCGGCTACCAAAGTCGGAGTTGGTTTTGAAATGTATCAATTTCCGGAAAATATTGAAACCAAGGAATTAAAAAATGAGTTAGCTAAAATATCAGAAAAATCAGATGGTGTTTTGATTGAATTGCCTTTGCCGAAGCATATTGACCAGCAGGCCATACTGAATAAGATTCCCGTGGATAAAGATGTTGATGTTTTGTCAGATGAGGCCCAGGATCGATTTTATAGCCATGGCCAAGATTTGGAAGTTGAGCTTCCGCTTGGAAGTTCAACTTCCAAGCAGGTACTGCCGCCGGCAGTTGGGGCTTTGAAAATTGTTTTAGAACAATACAAGGTGGGATTACAGGGTAAGAAAGCGGTGGTTTTTGGTCAGGGAATTCTGGTGGGCAAGCCAATGTCTCATTGGCTTGAACAGCAAGGAGCCGAAGTTTCTAGAATTAATAGTAAAACAGAAAAACCAGAACAGTTCTCAATAGTGGCTGACATTGTTGTTGCCGGAGTAGGAAAACCAGGTATTATAAAGGGGGATATGGTCAAAGAAGACGTAGTTGTTGTTGATTTTGGTTACGGCAAAAAAGATGGCAAAATGTTCGGTGATGTTGATTTTGATTCAGTTGTGCCAAAAGCATCTCTTATTACACCTGTTCCTGGTGGCATGGGGCCAATACTAATAGCTGCTGTATTAAAAAACTTAGTAACCTTAAACTTACTATGATATATCAAAGTATCCACTATGATATATCATAGTAACCAGGTGAATTTAATGGATTATAAAATAATCGTTGCCCTTGATACGAACAATTTAAAAAAGGCTAAAAAACTGATTAAAACCCTTTGGCTTAGAGTTAAATTTTTTAAAATAGGACTTGAGCTAATAAATACTGGAAAAGCGCCAGAATTAATTAAATATATTAATAAATTAGGGGGTAAGGTTTTTTACGATATTAAATTAAATGATATTCCAAATACGGTGGGAAGGACCGTGAAAGTAATATCAAGATTAGGGGTGTGGGGATTTACTATCCATGCCTTGGCTGGCCAAGAAGCTATAAGAGCAGCAGTTCACAACAAAGGAAGAAGCAAGGTAATAGGAGTTACTATTCTAACATCTTCCAGCGCGTCTGTAAGTAAAATTTTACAGCTTGTTAGAATATTGGCTAAAGAAGGAGTCGATGGAGTTGTTTGTTCGGCTCGTGAAGCCAGTGTTGTCAAAAGATTTGGTTTAAAAATTATTACTCCAGGAATTCGTCCAAAATGGGCGCAAAAAAATGATCAAAAAAGAACGGCGATACCTAAGGAAGCTATAACTGCAGGGTCTGATTATTTGATTATTGGTCGGCCGATTACCGACTCGGCTAATCCGTTAGAAGCTTTGATTAAAATTATAGAAGAAACAGAAACGTAATTGCCAGAAGTACGCGATAGAGGCCAAAGAGTTTAAAGTCATTTGTTTTAATAAAATTAAGCAAAAACTTAATTGTCATTATGGCCACCACAAAAGAAGTAACGAATCCAATCGCTAAAGACTGCCAGTTGGCCGAGGTGAAAAGAGTGTAATTTTTACTCAAGTCTAAAACCGTCGCGGCCAGCATTGTTGGTGCAGCTAAAAGAAACGAAAACTCTACAATTGTTTTTCTGCTGATTCCTAAAGCCAAGCCACCAAGTATGGTTGCTGCGGCACGTGACACGCCTGGTATTATTGCTAAGGACTGAGCGCAACCGATTAGAAAGGATTTTTTAAAAGATATCTCACTTAGGTTTGTGGCGTAGCTTGGTTTTTCTTTGTGTAGCCACTCAAAAATAATTATAAAAAAACCACCCAACAAGAGGGCGTAAACAGAAACTAGGGGACTGGAAAGAAGGGTGTTTCTTATAAAACCATAAAGACCTGCCCCAACTATGGCGGTGGGCAAAAAGGCAACAATTATTTTCTTGTTTGTTGCCCAGTCTTTTATAAATGTCTTAAAATACAAAACCACAACCGAAGCGATAGCTCCAAGCTGAATGGCAACTTCAAAGCTTTTCAAAAAATTAGAAGTCTCTAAACCAAGAAGTTTAGAGGTTAAAATAAGATGGGCCGTTGAAGAAATTGGCAAAAATTCGGTGAAGCCTTCAACAATACCGAGAATGATTGATTCAAAAAAAGTCATTGGTGCCGCTGATCGGATTTGAACCGACACGGGATTGCTCCCACATCATCTTGAGTGATGCGTGTCTGCCAATTTCACCACAGCGGCAAATTACAATTATATTTTATCACAATTTACCACAAATTAAAAGCCTCAATTTGAGGCATTTATTTTTTTATATGGCACAAGGGTTGCCGGGTATTCTTCAAGAAACCACTTAGCCCACGTTTCTTCTTCAACTCCTATTTGGTCAGAATGGACCCATAGTCCCAAAATATTTTCTGTAAACGGAGGGTATTTTTTGAGTCTGATTATTCCAGACCAAACCATAATTGCAGGGTTATCTTTTGAATATATTGACAACCAGTCGTTGTTTTTCAAAATGTGGTGTCCGTCGAAAGACTCACTGGTCTCTCCGATTAACTGAAAATCGTGTTCGTTGGGCTGGCACATGGGCGGAGCTTTAAAAGTCTTGTTTTTAATAGATTCCAAAGGGACTTCGTTTAACGGAACCGCAAGTTCAACCTGAACAGGCCTTGAGCCGATAGGGGGAGGAGCGTCAGGGTATTTATCTTTGTCCCAGTATTTGTAGCATTTCTTGCAATAAAATTTGGTCGTGTTTTCTTTTATAAACCGTCTATCTTGAAATGCCCAATAACCGCCTTCAGTCCCAGTTTCTGAATAAAAACGTAAAAAACCGCTGAGTAATTCTAGTGATTCAGAATCTTTATTCAATTATGCCCCCTTAAAATTTGAAAAGTTCTGATTAGAAGTATAGAATTAAAGTAATATCATGGCAAGAATTATAACGATTTGTAATCAAAAAGGCGGCGTTGGTAAAACTACAACTGCTATTAATTTAGCTTCTTATTTAGCTGCCTTGGGTAAATATGTTCTTCTGGTTGATATGGACTCTCAAGCTAACGCTACCGGGGGAATGGGTATTTCTGTAGCTGATGAGCATCATAATGTTTATCACGTCATTGTGAATGACCAGAATCCTTTGCCGATGATCAAAAAGACTTCTATTTTCGGGTTTGATATTTTGCCGGCCAATCAGGCGTTAGCCGGAGCAACGGTAGAACTTGTGTCAATGGAAGAGAGGGAATATCGTTTAAAGAATTCTCTCAGCCCACTCCGAATGAATTATGACTATATTCTTATTGATTGTCCGCCATCTCTTGGATTGTTGACTATCAATGCTCTAACGGCGGGAGATTATGTAATAATTCCTGTCCAATGCGAATATTATGCTTTGGAGGGGCTAAGCCAACTGCTCCACACGGTTAATTTGATTCGCGAGGGGCTTAATTCTGATTTGCAAGTGCTAGGCGTATTGCTTACAATGTATGATAAGAGGAACCAATTGAATCGTCACGTTTTAAACGAGGTTCACAAGAATTTTCCCGGCAGAGTTTTTGACGCAGTTATCTCGCGGACAATTGATTTAGCCGAAGCGCCAAGTTACGGCAAACCGATTATACAATTTAGTCCAAATTCTAAAGCGGCCAGCGAATACAGACGGCTGGCAGAGGAAGTCATCAAATTAACACAATGACAAACAACGCTAGAAAAATGTTCGGTTTAGGAAAAGGGTTGGAATCTTTGATTCCAAAGTCAAAGCAAATGCACCCGGAAGCTTCAAAAGAGAATGTTTTTTATGTTGAAGTAAACAAAATCAGACCTAATCCAGACCAACCAAGACAGGACTTTGATCAGGATGGACTCAAAGAGCTTTCTCAATCTATCCGCAAATATGGTGTTCTTCAGCCACTTCTGGTTTCTAAAATGGAAGAAGAAAGCGCTAGGGGCAAGAATGTTTACTACCAATTAATTGCCGGAGAGAGACGTTTGAAAGCGTCAAAACTGGCTGGTTTACCCAATGTGCCTGTTGTTATAAGGGATGATTTTGTTACTAAAGGAGCTAGGCTCGAAGTTGCTTTAGTTGAGAATGTTCAGAGAAAAGACTTGAATCCAGTTGAAGAAGCTGAAGCTTATGAGAGGTTGGCTAAAGAATTTAATTTAACTCAACAGGAGATTGCCAATAAAGTAGGGAAGTCTCGTGAGGTGGTGGCCAATTCAATGAGACTGCTCGGGTTACCCAAAGATATCAAAGAATCATTGCGTGGAGGAATATTGTCGCGAGCTCATGCTCGGGCGCTGCTTGCGTTTAACGATGAAACTAAACAAAGAGAGGTTTATGGCCACATTCTCGGCGGTAGATTATCGTCAAGAGAAGTAGAACAGATGGCTTCGTCGTCAAAGCCTTCAAAATCAAAAAAGACAAAACTATCTTCTCAAGAAGTAAATCGTTTTCAAACTTTAGAAAAAAACCTCGGCGAAATGCTCAAGGTTCCGGTCTTGATAAAAAGTACTGATACTGGCGGCCACATTGTCATCAAATTCGCCGATCTCCAAGAACTCAACAAAGTCGCAAAAAGAATCATCGACTAGTTGATGATTCTTTTTGTCCTGAGCTTGTCGAAGGGCGAAGAGGATAATTGATTAATTTCTTGCTCTCGCAAAAATACTCTCGGCTTCAGCCCATTCAGGGCACAGCATAAATTCCTGCTGGAATTTTGCTTTTTACTTCCGCCAGTCGCGGTCCGTAAATCCCTTCATAGACTGAAGCCTACGTATTTTTGCTGAGTTTATAAACTATTAGAAACTAAGTTGCTCAAAGGATTCAAAATCGGTACGTAAAGATTTTTCCTCCAGCCAATAATTCAAAACGGGAGCATTGATTTAAATACTTTTCCATAGTATTATCTTAGCAGATTCATTGACAGGGGGTTCATATGGGAGAAGAAAAGAAAGTTAAAGTGGTGACCAAAAAAGTGGTTACAACTGACGATAGTGGTCATTACGGATTTGTGTCATGTGGTATCTGCGGTACTAAGGTAAAAGATGAAGATAAGGAATGTCCGTCATGCCATGCTCTATTTATGGATCTGGACACCTCAAATTCATATCCATTTGGCGGCAGCGATTTTTAAGATTGCGGTGCGATCTTACTTCGCCTTCGGCTTCGAAGGACGCAGTAATATCAATCCGCTTTTTTATTGAATTAAACAGGTAACGAGCAAACTCTTTCCGTATCATTTTTGAAACCATTGCGGGAGGGATAGCTACAAACAAAGCTTTACCTTAAACCGACAGGAAAGCGGGAACTGACTGAATCCTATCCATTATGGTGAGCTTGTCGCACCATCTTAATGGATAGTGATGAAGGAATTCCCGAAGGCTTCCGGAGGTTTTAAAGCTATTGTTTGTCTATCCTGGAGCACCGGTTGAAAAAATGGTGAGGAAAGGGTTTGCAACTATTTTGAACGCAATGACCAACTTGCCGAAAGCAAACGTTTGCCAGTCGCCTTTTTAAGATTTGAACAAGAGGTGAGGTGGATGGAGACGCCTTGGTTGACGGTCATGTAGCCCTTTATTTTGTCTCCTAATTTAGGGTTGCAGCATTTAGCAATTTTATACATTAAGCCAGTCTGGCCCTGGATAACAGGAGTGCCTTTTTTTACAACCTCAACAATAACCCTTGTTTTCTTTTGAATTTTCTTTTCTCTAACTTTTTCTTCAATTCCTTGAGATTCTTTTAATTTATTTTCCTCAGCCGTAAACCAAGCCTTAATTTTCTTTTTGGCTTCAGTTGTTTTGACCATTCTTAGCCAATCAGACGAGGGTTTAGGAATTTTGCCTTTAATAATTTCCACCACATCTCCGTTGTGAAGATTGTAGTTTAACTGAACTATTTTACCGTTAACCTTGGCGCCTTTAAGGGTGTGGCCAAGGTCGGTATGAATAGCGTAAGCGAAATCAATTGGATTTGATCCTTCGGGCAAGTCTTTGACATCACCTTTAGGGGTAAAAGCAAAAATACGATTTTTAAAAAAATCTATTTTTACTTTCTCAATTCCTTCTTGAGGTTTCATTTCTTGTAGAAACTGGTTGAGTTGGGCAATCCATTTTGTTTCTTTCATTTCAGCTTTAAACACTTTCTTTTTACCGCCTTCAGAGTAGGCCCAGTGGGCGGCAATGCCGTTTTCAGCGTGGTCATGCATATCAGGAGTTCTGATTTGAACTTCTACAATTCTGCTTCTTTCACAGAATATGGTTGTGTGGAGAGACTGGTAGCCGTTTGGTTTTGGTAGGGCTATATAGTCTTTAATAAGGCCAGGGAAGGGCTTGTAGTGTTTGTGAATTATGCCGAGAGCTTCATAGCAGGATTTAATATCCGGAACTATTATTCTGATAGCCACAAGATCAAAAACTTTTTCAGGGTCCATGTCGTGGCGTTTAATTTTCTGGTAGAGACTGTAATGGTATTTTGCTCTGGAGTGTAAATCAATAACTTTAATTCCAGCATCGTTAAGGCGTCGCTTAATCAAGGGGCCAGTTTTTTCAATATATTCCTTACGATCAGTATATTTATCTAGGACGTTTTTAATTAACCAAGTATATTCCTCAGGATAAACATAAGGAAAAGCCATATCTTCAAGCTGACCCTTAATCCGACCCATTCCAAGTCTTGCTGCGATTGGGGCATATATTTCCAATGTTTCCAAGGCAATTCTTTTTTGGGCTTCTTTGGGTTGGCTCTTGAGTGTCTCCATATTATGATAACGGTCGGCCAATTTGATAAGGATCACTCGGATGTCTTCAGCCATAGCAAAAAACATTTTCTTTAAGGAGTTTATATTTTCAAGGGCCGTTTTTTTGTTTGGTTGGTTTGGGGAATATTCTATTTTACCAAGTTTAGTTACCCCCTCTACTAGAAAAAGTATTTCTTGGCCGAATTCTTGTTTAATATAATCCGGCTTAATACTGGTATCTTCAAGGGTGTCATGAAGAAGACAGGCAGCAATGGTGGTTGCATCCAGGCCAAGTTCTGAAAGAAAATAGGCCGTATTAAGCGGGTGGGTAATATAGTCTTCACCGGAAAGACGTTTCTGGTCACGATGAGCCAATTCGGCGGCATTGTAAGTCCTCTGAATTAAAGCTTTGTCAGTTTCGTTAAAGTTGGGGTTATCTAAAATTTTTTCTAGTAAATTAAGCATAAAAGGATACCTATAAGGTATCCTTTTATGAAACTGATTTCAATTTTTATTCTTGCTTAATATTTTCGGTTATCTTCTTAGTATTCCTACACTTTGGGAAATTGGAGCAGGCTTTGAATTTACCGTACTGGCCACTACGGATGACCATTTCTCCTTCACCACATTTATCGCATTTTTCACCGGTTCTTTCCGGCGGAGGACTGGCCGGTTTGTTTTCTTTCAGGATATTTTTACAATCCGGAAAATTTGAACAAGCGGTAAAGTTACCGTATCTTCCGCTTTTTACGACCATATCTCCACCACATTTATCACATTTCATACTCATATTTTTTTAATTTATTTTTTTTGAAAATTTTCTAAAACCTCTCTTTTTCTTTTCTTCTTTAAATATTTCAAGAGCTCGGGGAAGCTCAATCTCATAAACATTATCTGTCTTAAGAGAGCGGAAGTCGCCATCATGCGCTACGTAAGGGCCGAATCTTCCGATATTAGCAGTAATTTCTTTTCCTGTCTCAGGGTGAGTTCCTAACACGCGAGGCAAGCTCAAATACTTGAGGGCATCTTTCATGGTAATAGTTGTCATATCTTTATCTTTTGGAATACCTGCTCGACGCGGTTTTGGATTCTCCTTGGTTTTTTCTCCTAACTGGACATAGGGTCCGAAACGGCCATCAAGAATAAAAACCTGTAAACCAGTTTTTTCATCTATTCCTACGGGCTTATTGGCTTCAACTACTGACCCGTCAATTCTACGTGCACCTTTACATTCCGGGTAACGTTCACAGCTCATAAATTTGCCGTTTTTACCAAGTTTGATTATCATTGGGCTTCCGCATGTCGGACATTTCCATTCTGCGGGGGCTAAACCAAGATTAGTTATTTTTGCTGTTTTTTCTTTTGACTTTACGTCGTTGTGAAAAGGCTTGTAGAAGTCTTGCAAAGTTTTAAGGTATTCTCTTTTTCCGGTGGCAATGTCATCAAGTTCATTTTCCATTTCGGCCGTGAAGTCATCATTGATATAATTCATAAAATTTTCTTCCAGAAAGGAACTGACAACCATGCCGGTGTCTGTTGGTTTGAGTGATCTACCCTCTCTATCTACATATTTTCGGTCGTGAAGTGTTTTGATGATTGAGGCATAAGTTGAAGGTCGGCCAATTCCTCGTTTTTCCAGTTCTTTAACCAAACCGGCTTCAGTATAACGAGATGGCGGTTCAGTGTGTTTTTCTTCGCTGGCCATGTTTTTGAGAGACAGAGATTCATTTATATCAACTTTAGGAAGCTCTATGTCTTCGCCTCTAGCCCGAGTATCGCAAGCTAACCAGCCGTCAAACAGAACCCTTGAACCGGTAACGGAAAAGTCTGGTATATCGTCGTCTTTAATATTTGTAACTATTTTTGTCCGAAGAAGCTTTGCGTCAGCCATTTGGGAAGCGATAGTTCTTTCTCGGATAAGGCGGTAGAGCTTTTTTTGTTCTTCGTTATAGCCGGCATTTTCATTTGAAGTATCGGTTGGACGAATTGCTTCATGAGCTTCTTGGGCGCTTTTGCTTTTGGTTTTGTAGGCCCTGGCTTCTATGTAATTTTTGCCGTATTTTTTTTCAATTAAATTGATAATTTGGGCTTGAGCTGAAGAAGCGATGTTAAAACTATCAGTTCTCATATATGTAATGAGTCCTTGTTCATAAAGTTTTTGGGCAATAATCATTGTTTGGGATGGAGAAAAACCAAGACGGGAACTTGCTGCTTGTTGGAGAGTTGAGGTGGTAAATGGCGGACGGGGATAGCGTTTAACTTCGCTTTCGCTGACCTCTTTTACAAACCATGATCCATTTCTTCCTAATTTGAGAATATTTTCCGTGATTTCTAGTTTTTTTGGTTCTTCAATGCAAGTGACCGTGAAAACATCTGTTTTATTTCCTGAAATCTGGGCGGTAATTACGTAGTAAGTTTCACTTTTAAATTTTTCAATTTCACGTTCACGTTCCACTATAATTCGAAGAGCTGGCGATTGAACGCGACCGGCGGATAATCCGTAACGAACTTTTTTCCAGATAAGTCCGGAGAGGTCATATCCTACGAGCCGATCCAAAACTCTACGGGCTTCCTGGGCTTTTACAAGTTCAGGATCTATTCCACGAGGATGTTCCAATGCTTCTCTTACGGCTTCTTTGGTGATTTCATGGAAAACAATTCGTTTTGGTTTTTTCAAACCGAGAACTTCCGACACATGCCAAGCGATAGCTTCTCCTTCTCTGTCAGGGTCAGTGGCTAGGTAAATCTCATCGGCTTTTTCGGCAATATTCTTGAGATCTTCAAGAATGGGTTTCTTACCCTCACTGATTTCATATTTAGGTATGAATCCTCCTTTGATATCAATAGCTTTTTTGTTGCTTTTGGGCAGGTCCCGGACATGGCCAACCGAAGCGCGTACCAAAAAATCTTTGCCAAGATATTTGGAGATTGTTTTTGATTTGGTCGGAGATTCAACTATAACAAGCTGCATTTAATTGTTTAACCTATTTGCTAAGAGATAAATCTTTTTCGGGCACGACATAAATTCTTGCTAGAATTTTGTCTTTTACTCGGCCCAGTCGGCCTCCGTAAATCCCTCAAAGACTTATCTCTTAGCAACGGTGTATTTACTCGCTTTTAATTTAACTTTATTTTTTAGTTCAAGCATTGAAAGGGCGGCAATCACCTGAGAAGTCTCCAGGTTAGTCAATGAGATTATGTCGTCTCCAGACAGCTCTCCATTTTCATCAAGTATACCAAGTATTTGTTTTTCTATCGGATTTTTTGTTGATAGTTTATTTTTTGGTTCCAAATCAAGCCCCATATTTTGATAATAAGAATCAATTATATCTTGAGCAGAAAAAACTGGTTTAGCCCCTTTTCCAATAAGCATGTTAGGACCCTTTGAGTTTGGTGAAAAAATATTACCCGGCACAGCAAAGACGTCCCTGTTTTGTTCGGTGGCAAACCTTGTTGTAATAAGAGCCCCGCTTATTAAGGGAGCTTCAACAACTAATACCCCCTTTGATAGCCCGCTTATTATTCTGTTTCTTTGGGGAAAAGTTTTTTCATTAGCCTGAAATCCTGGTTTATATTCTGACACAATAAGGCCGTTGTTGCTTAGTATCTCTCTTGCAAGGTTAAAATTAACTCTTGGGTAAATACAGTTATTGTCAACTCCTGAACCCAGTACGGCAATAGTAGGCAACTCATTATCTAGCGCAGTTTGATGGGCGATTGCGTCAACCCCCATGGCCAACCCGCTTACTATGGTGATGTCGTTTCCAGTTAACTCTGAAACAATTCTTTCAGTTGCTTCTTTGCCGTAAGCAGTAAGTTTTCTTGTGCCAACTACTCCAATACAAAAAGATTTAAGTAGTTCAATATTTCCTCGGCAATATAGTTGCTTTGGGGGATTATGAATTTGAGCTAATAATTTAGGGTACTCCTTTGTTTTTATCTTTATTTCTATTATTGGAAAATTCATCTCACGCAGCATACTTAATGTTTTAATGATAGTCAATTTTGTGTGTGTTTAAAATCATTGAAAGAGTTTGGTTTATGGGGATTTACGGAGGCCGGCTGGGCCGAGTAAAAGCGAAATTTCAGCAGAAATTTACGCCGTGCCCCAGAAATCAAGCTCTGCCAATGATTTTAGTTGGTACTATGGGTTATTTAGATTTGATGATATATAATAGTACATATGTATCTTTCTGTTATTATTCCAGCTTATAACGAAGAAAAAAGAATAAAAGAAACCCTTAAGTCAATTGACGAATATTTGCGTCGGCAAAATTATGACTATGAAATATTGGTTGTTAGTGACGGCTCAAAGGATGATACCGTCAGTTTGGTTAAGAGTCTTGAACCGGAAATAAGGGGGCTGAGATTGATAGATATTCAGGAAAATCACGGTAAAGGTTTTTCGGTCAAAAAGGGAATGCTTGAAGCAAAAGGCGAGCTGAGGATTTTTACTGATGCCGACAACGCAACCCACATAAGCCATTTAGATAATTTTGCTCCATATATAAATGAAGGCTACGGCGTAGTTATTGGTTCAATCGCTATTCAAGGTCACAAGGTTGCTTCTGGGAGCGAACCGTTGTGGCGAAGAATATTAGGAAAACTTGGTAATCTATTCATACAAATAATGGCAGTTCCAGGGATTTACGATACTCAAAGGGGATTCAAGCTCTTTACCGCTAAGGCGGCTACGGATATTTTTCCCAAATCAACAATTGACCGTTTTGGTTTTGATATAGAAGTTTTGGCTTTGGCTAGAAAACTTGGTTACAAAATCAAAGAACTGCCAGTGGACTGGAAAAACGACCCTAATTCCAAGGTTAGCTTAAAATCTTATTTCCAAGTTCTTACTGAAACGATATTGATTAGATGGAATTTAATGACCGGCAAATATGATTAAATGAACAAAAAACCACTAAATGAATTCAGGCAAGATCTAGTCTCCGGTGAATGGGTCCTTTTTGCTACGGGGAGATCTAAAAGTTTACATAATGGCGAGGATAGAGGTTTTTATCAGACCAAGAAAGAGTGTCCTTTTGAAGACTTTTCCGGACAAGAAGTTGTTGGTAATTATCCAAGCCAAGAAAATTCTCATGCAACTATTATCAAAAATAAATACCCCGCTGTCCAGCAAGGACTTTGCGTTAACGAACAAGAATATGGACCTTTCAAAATATTTGATCCTATCGGCGACCATGAGGTTATTGTTTTTAGAGACCACGACCGTACTATTTATGAATTTTCAGCGGCTGACTTCATTGATACAATTAAAATTTATAAAAAGCGTTTTACCGAACTGACAAACAACAACGAATGTGCGAAATATATTTTAATATTCCACAATCATGGTAAAGCAGCGGGGGCTAGCATATATCATCCTCATTCACAAATAATTACCATGCCAATTCTTCCGCCGGATGTTTTCCGAAGTATTAACGGTTCTTTTGAATATTATCATAAACACAAAAAACAGGTTTATTACGACCTTTTAGAATGGGAGCAAAAAGAAAGAACTAGGGTAATTTACGAAAATAAAGAATTTATAGTTTTTTGTCCTTATGTTTCAAAGTATCCTTACGAAGTCAGAATTTTTTCAAAATCAAGCCACGCCCACTTTAATCAAATGCCAGATAATTTTGATGAGTTTTTTGCCGATGCAATGTGGACGGCTCTGCAAAAAATTAACAAAGTTTTAGATGCCCCGCCATTTAATCTCTTTATTCATACCGCGCCTTTAACTAATGAATTCGGCGTTAATATTCATGAATTCTACCATTGGCACATGGAGATTGTTCCACACCTTAAAATTGACGCAGGATTTGAAATAGGAACTGGTGTCGCAATAAACGTAGTTGATCCTGATGAGTCAGCGGAACTGTTAAGGAATGTCAAGATATGAGCAAAAAACTTATAGTTGCAAATTGGAAAATGCTGCCAACAACTCTTGCTGAAGCTGAAGGGGTTTTGGATTTAATTAATGATTACTTAGAATTGTTGAATGAAAAAAAAGAATTTAGTTTAGTTTTTTGTCCGTCGTTTGTTTTTATTGAAGAAGTTGGCAAAATTTTGAAAACATCACATCTAGAACATGAAGCCGAACTTGGAGCTCAAGATATTGCCGTAGAAGATGAGACTGCTCTCACCGGTGAAGTTTCTGGGGCCATGCTTCAGAAACTTGGCGTTCGGTATGTTATTATTGGCCACTCTGAAAGAAGGTGGAAGTTAGGAGAATCTGATCAAGTAGTCAATCAAAAATTAAAGTCAGCTATAAGAAACGACATGGTTCCGATTGTTTGTATGGGGGAACGAGAAAGAGATGAGAACTTTAGTAAATTTCTGGAAAAACAAATTACCAACACCTTTGAAGGATTAACTTCTGACGAGATAAGCCGTTGTATTATTGCTTACGAACCGGTCTGGGCTATAAGCACCAATCCTGGCGCTCACTCCGATACTCCGCAAAGCGCTCTAGAATCAATTTCTGTAATCAAAGAAGTTTTTTCTAAAATCTATCACCTATCACCTAAAACCTATTTATACGGTGGCTCGGTGAATTCTAAGAATGTGGCCAATTTTCTTAAGGAAGAAGAAATTAATGGAGTGCTGGTTGGCGGAGCTTCAGTCAACAAGGAAGAATTTGTTAAGATATTATCTCTTGTTTCCAAATTATGAAAACGATTTTAGATATCCCAGACTTAAAAGATAAAAAAATCTTATTGAGGGTTGATTTTGATGTTCCAGTTGATAAACAAGGGATTATTATTGATTCATTTCGTGTAAAACAGCAGAAAGAAACAATTGATTTACTGGTAAGTAGGGGGGCAAAAGTATTTATGGTGGCCCATAGTAACTATATAATCTCTTTTGAACTAATTGTTGAACAGCTTCAGGATCTTCTAGGATATACTATTAAATTTATTCATGATATTCAGACAGTTTCTAAGCGACAGATTAATGAAGGCCTGGCCTTGCTTGAAAATATAAGAGTCCACGAAGGTGAGAAGAAAAACGATACAAATCTTGGACAATTACTTTCGGCAGGATTTGATTATTATATTAATAATGCGTTTGCTGAGTGTCATAGAAATTATGTTTCTGTTTCTGCTGTAACTAAATTTCTGCCGAGTTATGCAGGGTTGCTGATTGAAAAAGAAACACAACAGCTTCAAAAAGTAATCGATGCTCCGCCAGAAGGTAAAATTATAATCATAGGTGGAGCCAAAGCTTCGACCAAAATCCCGGTTATCAAAAATTTGATTAATAAAGCAGAAGCAGTTATTGTTGGTGGTGTAATTGCTAACGATATTTTGAAGTCAAAAGGAGAAGATGTTGGCAATGCGATAGTAGACAATAATTTAGAAGAACTATTTTCCGGTCTTGATTTGAATGATCCGAGGATAATAATGCCCGATGATTTTAACCTTTTTGAAAACAGGATGCCTGACATTGGACCGCTTTCCGTCAAAAAATTCAGTGAAATTATCAACCAGGCTAGTATGATAGTTTGGAATGGGCCAGTGGGTATTTTTGAAGATGAAAGATTCACTGCCGGCACCAAAGGTATTGCTGAAGCGGTAGCTGGTTCGAGGTCTTTTAAAGTTCTTGGAGGCGGCGATACGATTAGCGCTGTTGAAAAGTTTGGGCTTCTAGATAGATTCGATTTTGTTTCAACTGGTGGGGGAGCTATGCTGGCTTTTCTAGCTGGAGACAAGTTGCCAGGATTAGAGGCATTGGGATATTATAAGTAATTATGAAAAACATCGTTGTAATTTATCACGGCGACTGTACTGATGGTTTTAGTTCGGCTTGGTCAGCTTGGAAAAAGTTTGGAAACAAGGCTGACTATATTGGTATAGAACCTGGAGATAAACCTATTTCTAGACTCAAAGACAAAGAAATTTATATGGTGGATGTAGTGTATCCGGCTCAATACTTAAAAAAATTAGTCAAAGAAAACAAAAAAGTTGTGGCTATTGACCATCATTTTTCAAATCAAAAAGCATTTAATCTGATTTCAAACGGACTATTTGATCTAAATCATTCAGGCGCCGTTCTGTCTTGGAAATATTTTCATCCAAAAACAGAAATTCCCAAGTTTCTTAAACACGTTGAGGATATGGATCTATGGAAATTCAAATTACCAAAAACTAAAGAGATTATTGCTTATTTAAATGTTGTGGAGTTTGGTTTTAAAAATTGGGATAAAATTTACAAGGACGTTGAAGATAAGAAAAAATACCGCGAATATATTAAAGACGGACACCTTCTACTTAAATACGAGGATATAATTATAAATAAAATTGTTGATAATAAGGCAGAACTTGTTAACTTTTTTGGCTATAAGGTATATGCTGTTAATTCGCCAGTATTTCATTCTCAGATAGGAAACATTTTTTCAAAAAAATTACCGCCTTTGGGAATAGTTTGGGCGCAAGATAAGGGTGGCAGAGTTCATATTTCTTTAAGATCCGATGGAAAAATAGATGTTTCTAAAATTGCCGCCAAGTTTCGCGGCGGCGGACACAAAGCATCAGCTGCTTTTTATGTTGAAAATTGTTCTAAGTTGCCTTGGAAAAAGATAAATTAACTTATGGCCATGAAAAGTATTTTTACAATTCATACTGACGGTGGTTCACGCGGTAATCCTGGTTCGGCGGCAATCGGTGTGGTTATAGAGGGGGAGACGATTGGTAAAAAAGAATACGGAGAGTCTATAGGAATTGCTACTAACAATGAAGCCGAATATAAGGCGGTTATTTTTGCTCTTAAAAAACTTAAACAACTGATTGGTCAAGAAAAGGCCAAGGCAAGCGAAGTAAAGTTTATAGTTGATAGCGAGTTGTTAGCCAAACAAATGAATCACGAATATAAGGTTAAGGAAGAGGGGATTCAGAAGCTGTTTTTGGAAGTTCATAATCTAAAGCTTGATTTTGGCAAAGTAATTTTTACTCATGTTTTAAGAAGTAAAAATACTCATCCCGATGAACTTCTGAATGAAGCATTGGACAGAGAAACAAACAAGTTAAATTTATAATAAACAAAGTTATAAATTATAACAAAATTTTTGTTGTAATAATCATACCGACCGAAACATTTATAACAATACTTCAATATTAAAATATTAACATGCGCGGAGATTTTATAGTAAAATTTTTGACCGAAATTAAGAATGTTGTTGTAGATATAGGTGTTGGCTGGAGCAGGATTCCTTATAAAGGCGTTAGATTTAGTGAGTTTAACTCATGTGGATATTCGGTCAAGAAAAAGTATTATGGTTATAAAAATTTGCAGAAAAGAGGTGTTATAAAATATGTTAATGATGATCAATTTGTTTTTACTAATAAAGGTCAAGAATGGCTGAAAAAGTCTTTTATTAAATACTTTAAAAATAGGGTTGGCGGTAAGTGGGACAAAAAATGGCGCTTAGTTCTTTTTGATATTCCGGAGAAGATGCACAAAGAAAGAGTTAAATTTAGGCAAAAAATTAAGTCGCTTGGATTTGTGATGGTTCAAAAGAGTGTGTTTATTTTTCCATATCCTTGTGAGGAAGAAATTTCTGACGTCGCCAATAAGTTAAAAGTGGGTGACTATGTTGATCTAATTATTGCCGATTCAGCCGGATTTAAGGAAAAAGAATTTTTAAAAGTATTTGATTTGTAAAAATATCAGTTGTTATAATTACTTCGGTCGGCAATATTATAACACAAAGAGTGTCACCACTTAAAGTTAACTAAATGTTAAAAACAACTTACAGTTAGTTGTCGAAAGATTGAGATAAACTTTGATTTTAGTCAATATTGACGATTGATTGTGCTTTAATATAATCTACTGAATTATGTTTTCTAGATGTTTACTTATTATCTTTTTGGTGGTTTTTCTTTTATTTTCGTCTACGGCTAACATAGCTAACGCCGGTGATATTGTGTTTGAGACAGTTATCTCTTGGTTTCAATGGTGGTCGGAAATACAT